>Ga0308016_10001816_pt1 | contig 10459 bp, 10 predicted proteins | sample Neamet233_FD_203129 | JGI IMG/M metagenome (GOLD analysis project Ga0308016, IMG submission 203129) | Marine microbial communities from water near the shore, Antarctic Ocean - #233 | ecosystem: Environmental > Aquatic > Marine > Unclassified | place: Southern Ocean | collected 2014-07-28
AATCCTGCTTGCAGTGAAATAGCAATCCCTGTATACCACGGGAAAACAGATGCAAGATAATTTGGGTCCGCCATACTACTTGCTGGAGACCAAAAACCAAAATATTTTTCCATAAGAATATAAAATGCACCAACAATAGCTAGCTTAATTGGAACAATTAAATAAGCAAAAATCGTATCATTTAATACACGCTTTGAATTAGCAACATTCATTGTCCATGTTTTCCATAATTGAATATGCTCTGGAAATGCTCTTCTTGTAAGCGACTCTGCAATAACAAAAGTTGCACCAAAAAGTAAGAAGTTCACTACGCCATTTGCTAGCATAGCTAACAATCCTTCTAGCATGAATTGTGACTTACTAGTAGCGGTATCATAAGCCATCCATATAGTGGGATAAAAATTTAATTGCACTAATGTGCTAGTGGTAGCAATAAACGCTGCCGCTAATAATGATGACTTCCATCTTAACCACCCGGTACGATAAAAAATAACTATAGATCCTACGCCTATTATTAACATATAAATACCTAGGAATGCAAAGTTTGCAAACATCGCAATGGTATCGTTATCTGATCTTATATTAGCAAATTCACGATTGAATGATTCTGGAATAAACGCACTAGGCAATACAGAGCTTACCATCGATCCTGAAATATCAACATCTAATCTATACTTTGCATCTCCAATATCTTGAAGTTTATGCTCAAATACAAAAGCATGATCTACTCTACCATTTGGCATTTCCTCAAAAGAAGATTCTATTAATGAATAGTCTGCAAAATTTCCAGACCAATGATCATTAATTTTTAGAGTTGCTAAACTGAGGGCGTCTTCTTCAGATAAGCTATCTGAATCATGGTCTTCTGGAATTTTAACACGATATCCATTAGAAGAACCATCAGGCTTGAACATAAAACTTGCTTCAGCTACTTGACCTTCTTTAAATGTCCTTACAACCCAGTTGTATGGTGAAAAAATATTACTATCAATAATCGATTGAAATTTTTCTCGACCACCTTGTTTTAATTCTACATAATCACGTAAGCTAGAACTAAAACCGTATACTACAGCTTGATCAAGATCATCGCCTAGTATTTCAAAATCTTTAGTAGCAGATTTTCCTTCTTCTAAAGCTAGCTCTCTATCCATTGATACATCGACACTTAAACCTCCAAGAAAATCATCCCAGTAGTAAGCTAGGCCTAAGGTACTCGCAATTGCAAAAATACATGTGATAGATAAAATTTTATTAGTAGTCATTTTTTCGCCTTGTATTAATTTTATAAATGGGTAAAATAAACTTTACATGCTCTAAAGTCAATTGTGCTGAATATTTTTCATATTAAAACCTTGAAAAGTTCTAAAGGTATAATTATAAAAAAATATGTAAAATACAGCATCAAATAATAGGGAAATTAAACATGAAAAAAGAAAATTTAACAGAAGAACAAATGATATTTCAAGACGCAGTCCGCACATTTATGGATCGTGAATGCAAACCAAACAATGCACAGTGGGAAAAAGATGGAATGGTATCACGTGAAGTCTGGCTGAAAGCTGGAGCAAATAATTTTTTTGGAATAGATGTTCCCGAAGAATACGGTGGAATGGGAATTGATGACTTTCGATATAATACAATTTTAATCGAAGAAAGTGTAAGGGCAGAAAATCCTGGCTTTGGACACTCTGTACAAAATGATTTAGTTGTTCCTTATCTTATAAGACACTGTAATGAAGAGCAAAAAAAACGTTGGCTTCCAAAAATTTGTAGTGGAGAAACTATTGGTGCATTAGCCATGACAGAACCAGGTGGAGGTAGTGATTTAGCAGCGATTAAAACGACTGCAAAAGATATGGGTGACCATTACTTAGTTAACGGAAGTAAAACATTTATAACAAATGGACTATTGAGTGATTTAGTAATCGTTGCATGCAAGACAGATTCAAAAAATGGTGCACATGGTATTAGTTTAATTATTCTAGAACGTGGTATGGAAGGATTTGAGCGTGGAAATAAACTACATAAAATGGGTCAGATAGCCCAAGATACTGCTGAAATGTTCTTTAAAGATGTGAAAGTGCCTAAAGACAATCTATTGGGTGAAGAAGGCAAAGGATTTTACTACATGATGGAAAGTCTTCCTAAAGAACGACTATCTATTGCAGCTGGATCAGTTGCAGTTATTGAATTTGTACTTGAACTGACTATTAAATATTGTCATGAACGTAAAGCGTTTGGACAAAAAATTGGTAGCTTTCAAAACTCAAAATTTAAATTAGCTGAAATGACAACTGAGGCAGAAATTGCACGTACATTTTATGACCAATGTGTTTTTGAACTAAATGACAAAAAACTTACTCCAGAAAAGGCAGCAATGGCCAAATGGTGGATAACAGAATTAGAGTTGAAGGTTGTAGATCAATGCTTACAGCTGCATGGTGGATATGGATATATCTTAGAATATCCAATCGCTAAAGCTTATGTAAATTCACGAGTACAAACAATTTATGGTGGTACCACTGAGATCATGAAAGAGATCATTGGGAAATCGTTAGGATTTTAATATGGGAAATAAATTAGAAGGAAAAGTGGCATTAATTACAGGTTCAGGCCGTGGTATCGGTCGTGAATTAGCACTGATGCTAGCAAAAGATGGTGCACACATCGTCGTCAACGATCTCGATGCTGATCCAGCACATCAAACAGTAGAAGATATTATTGCAATGGGTGGAAAAGCTGTGGTGTGCGTTGGTAGTGTTACCGAGGATGATTTTGCTGAAAAGTTTATCAATACTGCACTAGATACATTTGGCGGATTAGATATTATTGTGAACAATGCAGGCTATACTTGGGATAATGTAATCCAAAAAATGGGGGATGATCAGTGGCAAGCAATTTTAGATTGTCATCTTACAGCTCCTTTCCGAATTTTAAGAGCCGCTCAACCACATATCAAACGACTATTTCTTGAAGATAAAGAAAAAGGGATTACAAACTTTAGAAAAGTGATCAATATCTCATCCACTTCAGGAATGAATGGAAATGCTGGACAAGTCAACTACGCAACAGCAAAAGCTGGGGTAGTAGGAATGGCAAAAACGATGGCAAAAGAATGGGGTCGTTATAATGTGAATGTGAATGCAGTAGGATTTGGTCTTATTAAAACACGACTAACTGATGCAGATGCTGAAAAAGCAGAATCAACCATTGATATTGAAGGAAATAAAATCAAAGTGGGAGTCAATTCGGCTGTATTTCAATCAGCAAAAACTATGATTCCACTTGGACGACCTGGAACTCCTGAAGAAGCTGCTGGTGCTATTTATATGTTCTGTATTCCTGAATCTAACTATGTCACAGGACAGATTTTAATGTGCCACGGTGGTGGATTTGGACTCTAATAAATACAGCTCATCTGAATGAAATATTTTTCTCCTTTAGTCCCATTTATTCTAGGATGGGGACTGTTACTCTATACAGAAAATCTAAGCTCAATTAGTTTTACTAATGGTGCTCTACAACTACTATTATTTGCATTTGTAGTGTGTTTACCAACATGGCGTACTGGACGTATGTCCTATGTTGATATTGGCTGGCCATGGGGCGTCGCTCTTATTGGAATCATTACTTGGCTGTATGGCGAAGGTGATAGTTCTCGTATAGCTACAATTAGTATCCTTTATATTTTAATTGGCAGTCGTATGGGAATGGGTTCACTAAAAATGTGGAGACTGGGGATGCTCAATACAGAATTTCCTCGCTATGAATATCAGAAAAAACGTTGGAAAAAAGCAGGTAAAAATAATACCATGCTTGCCATGCAAATTGAAGGGATTCTACAAGGCTTAGCCAATGCTTCTTTCTTAGCTATGCCCGCTTTTATCATTGCAACCAATACCAATGCAACGATTTCAATACTTGAAATAGTGGGTGTTGTTGTTTGGTTAGGCGCATTTGTCATGGAATCAATTGCAGATATGCAAAAAACCTCCTTTTTAAAAAGAATGAAAGTATTGGGTGAAAAAAATAAAGTCTGTAATGTTGGATTATGGAAATATACCAGGCATCCTAACTATTTTGCTGAATGGATGGTTTGGAATGGATTAATCATTGCATCAATTCCATCTTGGATTCTCTTATATAATACAGAATCAATGACTATATGGATATTACTAGGATTAGGACTACTATTTACCTCAAGAATGATGTATACAACATTAGTGTACCATACAGGCGCGATTCCATCAGAATACTACTCTTTAAAAAAACGTCCTGAATACAAATCTTACCAACAAACAACCAATATATTTTTCCCTGGACCTAATAAGTCCTAATGAAATCAAAAAAGGCCTCAACTTGAGACCTTTTTTTTATTTAACTAGTTATCAATATTATTTTTTTTCGTTTTGCTGGCTTGCTACTTTATAATAACTAAGATATCCTATCCCGACAGCAAGTGGTACTGATGCTAATACTCCAGCTGCTTCGACATCGCCTTCAATAATAAAAGCTACTCCAACAAACAATCCAATTAATGTCCATATGATGCCTTTGCGAAAATAAGATAATGGATCTTTTCCTTGGGCTAAGGGAACATCCACACCTTTTTCAAGAGCCATCATAATCTCTTTATTCAATAATTCCCTACTATGGATTTTTTCTTCTGTGCCAAGCTTCACGAACCCATAAATCATAGCCAAAGATCCTAATGGAATCAGAATCATAACCCAATCCATTATTCGCCTCCATTATTAATAGATACCACATCTTCACCATTAATATTCATTCGAATTTTTGCTTTAATCTTATCGCCATCATCAAAATTTTCAAATTCATCAATTTCAATCTCAAAGATCTTATCTCCACTCAAAATTCTCTCTTTCTGAGCTTTGAATTCATCTTCCGTAATAATATTTGCATCTAACGCAGCTTGAATATCTAATAATTCTTGGCCAGTGCTAATATTTTTATTAATATGCAATTCTGTTTGTGGCTTATTGAATGATCCACATCCAGTGATAAAAAGTAGTAACATTATCATAAGTATTGTTTGTTTCACAGCATTTCTCCTTCTTTGTTCGTTAATGATTTAGACTTGCTTAATTTAAAAAAGTTGCAACTTTTTCAATAAAACTTAGGTCTATAAGATAAATTGGATTATACAACAAGACATCAAATATTTATGCAAGCAATAAATACATATGGATCAAAACTGTACAATATCTCACTATTTGTACTAAGAAATGAGACGTTAGCAGAAGATTCTACCCAAGAATCTTTTCAAAAAATTTGGAAAGGCTTGGATAAGTTTTCATTTAAATCTTCCTTATATACATGGATGTATCGTATTACCTACAATAATGCATTGACCACATATAATCGAGAGAAAAAACATAAAGGACAAGATGTTGAGTATGAAGGCTCTGTAAAAGATTTTGACTTAATTAATAGTATTACCTTAAAAGATGCTATTGAAAAATTACCGTTCAATCATCGAAAGGCTATTGTTATGTTTTATTTTTTAGATCATAGTATTAAAGATATCTCTGTGGAACTTTCTATTAAAGAGAATACAATTAAGTCTTGGTTGAAGCGCGGTAAAGAACAATTAAAGGAGTATATTAATGAGTAATAAGAATTATCCTAATATGTTTGATGAACAAATTGCTAACCCAGAATTTCTAGATTCATTACAGTCTATTGCAAAAGAACCTATTAGAGAAAAGCTCTTCAGAAACATGTATATTATTCCAGCTGTGGGATTTCTTTTGTTCTTTAACGAGATCTTATATATTTTTTTGAGCATTAAAAGCAGATATTCATTAGTTATATATGATAAATTGATGCAAATAGAAAGTGCTACGGATTATTTAACAAGCATAGTTGAATATTTAATATAAAAAATGGAATACTGAGGATAACAAGAAATGAAAAAAGTTTTAGTCACAGGCACAACAGGATTTATTGGACTACATTGTGTTCAACAATTACTCGAAAAAGGATTTGCTGTCAACGGCACATTAAGATCATTTGATCGAAAAGATGAAGTAATCAATGCACTATCTTCTCATAATACTTCTACTGAACATCTTTCTTTATTTGAAACTGATTTATTGGAGGACAAAGGATGGGATGAAGCTATTGAAGGATGTGATTATGTTTTGCATGTTGCATCCCCATTTGTTATAACTCCACAAAGTGAAGACTTTTTTGTAAAACCGGCTGTTGAAGGTTCATTGAGAGTTCTCAAGCTTGCTAACAATAATCATATTAAAAAAGTGGTATTAACTTCTTCGTTTGCTGCAATGGCAGATACGCTTGAAGAAAAAGAATCATTTGATGAATCAGATTGGTCAGATCCAAATAAGGCGGGTATTCGATCATATGGAAAAAGTAAAACTTTAGCAGAAAAAGCAGCGTGGGATTTTATGTCTTCAGATAATCCTTCATTTACCTTAACTGTTATTAATCCTGTTGCTGTTACTGGACCATCGCTATCTAAAGATATTGGCACTTCAAATTCTATAATCAGTCAAATGATTGATGGTAGTATTCCGGGTACATCAAAAGTTCATATTGGATATGTAGATGTGAGAGATGTTGCAGCGGCACATGTTACTGCAATGCTGAATAAAAATACTGATGGAGAAAGAATTATTGTATCTGAGAAAACATTATGGATGGATGAAGTTGCAACCATCCTTAGAGACGCAGGGTTTGATAAAGCTCCAAGTAAAGTGATGCCAAAATGGTTGATGAGCATTATGTCTATTTTCAAGAAAGATTTAAAATTTATTGTACCGTTGATAAATAAGACAAGAGATATTCATAGTACAAAAGCTAAAGATCTTCTTAATTGGGAACCGATTAGTGCTGAAGATTCAATTGTGGCGACAGCAAAACAGTTACAAGAATATAATCTAGCGTAACAAGCTATCGATTACACTTGGATCTGCTAGAGTAGAAATATCTCCTAGATCATCTGTTTCATTTTGAGCAATTTTTTTCAAAATTCTTCTCATAATCTTACCAGATCGTGTTTTAGGTAATCCTTCACAAAATTGAATAACGCTTGGCTTTGCATGAGGACCAATAATCTTTGTAACTGTAGCTAGGATATCTGTTTTAATATCATCGGATGGTTCAACGCCAGTCATCAATGTAACAAAGGCATAAATACCTTCTCCTTTAATATCATGATTATATCCAATCACAGCAGCTTCTGCTACTCCCGTTGCAGCACCAATGGCTCCTTCGACTTCTGCAGTACCAATACGATGCCCTGACACATTTAAAACATCATCTACTCTTCCTGTAATCCAATAATATCCATCTTCATCAATGAAAGCTCCATCCCCAGTAAAATAATTTCCAGGGGCTTGAGAAAAATAAGTATCTTTAAAACGCTGGTGATCTCCATAGACAGTTCGCATCTGGCCTGGCCATGATTGTGTTATCACTAAATATCCCGTTGTATTGGGTTCGGTAATTTTATTTCCATTTTCATCTAATAAGGCAGGTTCAATTCCAGGTAATGGTAATGTAGCTGAACCAGGTTTTGTTGGCACACATCCTGGGATTGGAGACATTAATACTCCACCAGTTTCTGTCTGCCACCATGTATCAACAATGGGACATTTTTCTTTTCCTATGACTTGAAAATACCAATGCCATTCCGGTGATTTAATTGGTTCTCCTACCGTACCTAATACTCTTAGACTTGATAAGTCATATTGATTTGGGAAATCATTTCCCTCTTTCATTAATGCACGCAATGCAGTCGGTGCTGTATAAAAAATATTTACTTTATGTTGTTCTACAATTTGCCAGAAACGACCATGATCAGGATAATTTGGTACTCCTTCAAAAATAACTTGAGTCACACCATTGGAAAGAGGTCCATACACAATATAGGAATGTCCCGTAATCCAGCCGATATCAGCCGTACACCAATAGATATGGTCTTTATGGTGATCAAATACCATCTCATGTGTATGCGAGGTATATACCATATATCCGCCCGTAGTATGCAATACCCCTTTTGGTGTTCCCGTTGATCCAGAAGTATATAAAATAAATAAAGGATCTTCAGCATCCATGACTTCAGGTTCACATACTGTATCGCATCCTTCTATAAAGTCATGCCAATAAATATCTCTTCCTTCTTGCATCGCTACATCATTACCACATCTATCTACGACTATAATTTTCTCTAGGGAAGGACATTCATCTGCGATATTATTTGCATTCTCTTTCATTGGAATATCGTGTTTTGTACCACGTACTCCATTATCCTGAGTAATCAATAACTTACATTCAGAATCATTAATTCTATTTTTTAATGCATCGCTAGAAAATGCTCCGAATACAACAGAGTGTACTGCTCCAATACGGGCGCAAGCCAACATCGCAACAATAGCTTCTGGAATCATCTGCATATAAATACACACACGATCTCCTTTTTGAATATTTGCTTTTTTTAATGCATTTGCAAATTGAGATACATGTACCAACAACTCATTATAGGTAACATTCTTACTGACATTGACATCATTCGATTGCCAAATCAATGCTGTCTTTTCTCCTAAACCGTTATTGATATGTCGATCAATGCAATTATAAGAAGCATTGAGTTTTCCGTTGGTAAACCATTCAATATGTGCATTATGATAATTAGTCTTATTGACATCAGTCCACTTTTCAAACCAATCAATTCTTTCTGCTACTTTTCCCCAATATGCTTCATTGTCTGTATGGGCAAATGTTTTAATCTTTAGATAATCTTCAAGGCTATCAAAGCCGGTTAGGGATGAGAAATCCCCAGGAACATTGTATTTTTTATTCACAATGCTAAGTTAAAAATAATCCCCCTAAAAGGTGAAGTTAATTATTAGCTACTGCTTGCAGTACCACCAACAACCGCCAGCTATTAACAATAATAGCCACCACCATTGTGTTAAGAATTCCATTCTTTTCCTCTACTTAGTTGTTATACAAAAAAAGGCAAACCTCTATAACTAGTATAGAACTTCACCCCCCTTACTTACTGTATAATTTATAAAAAAATATTATAATAGGCGAGTTATACATAATTCTTTTCTAGTGTTTATGTATATCTAAGATGGTAAAACATAAAAAAATATCGAAATAAAATGACTGAAACTTCCGGCAATAACAAAGAGGTGCCAAATAAAATGGTTGTACTCAATGTGATTATCCATTAAATAAAAAAAGACGCCTATCAAGTAAGATATGCATCCTATTACTAGCCATACTAATCCTTTGTATGGCAATAATTGTATTAAGTCGTTCGTATAAAAAATACAGATTGCTCCCATTCCAATATATAGTAATGTTGAGATTAAATTATATTTTCCTACAGTAAACATTTTCCATAAGATACCAAATAATGCAATACTCCAAACAACTCCAAATAAAATCCATCCCCTGGTTCCTTCTAGTCCTATGAGAGCGTAAGGAGTATATGATCCAGCAATCATAGTATAGATGGCAAACATATCAAGCATCCTATATTTATTACGCTTAATAGGATCTTTTGATTTATGATACATAGTTGAACTAAGAAACATTAACATCCACGCAATCCCAAAGGTAACGAGACTAAAAATGTAAATAGGAGTGCCATCATTAATACCTTTTACTATAAGTAAAATAAAACATACGCTGCTGCATAAAAAAGCATACCAATGACTCAATATATTAAGTCTCTCTTCTTTTTCGGTATAAAAATGAGTATTGATGTTATCTTGATTGTTCATTGTCTTAGTTGTTAAGATTGCAAAATAAATCTACTATATAATTATTACTTTTTCTTAAAAAATCTTTGCTTTTCAAGATCTTTGATATCTCTTTTAGATCGTTTTACTCCACGTATATGTGGCATGAAAATCCCGCGAGCATTTCCACAATTTTCACCAAGAGGTTTCTCTTTAATCCAAGAGTCATATTGATAATTAGCAAACCATTGTTTAAAAGAGTTTTTAAACGTATTAATCACGAGAGGATGTAATGAATCTATATCATAATCATCTCCTTTTTCCGTTACAATATTAACTCCCACAAAAAGAGCTATCAACTTACGAATAGATGCATATCGTCTATAAATTTGAATCTCAAAATGTTTGAAGTGTTTATTTTTAACTTTTCCAAAACGCTTATTTAACCAGTTTCCTCTATATTTATTAAAATCAGGAGACTGTATTAATAAGATATGATTAGGGTTATCTTTAATATCGTAAGATGGGTGATTCCATAAATACTCCATAAAGGTGTTAACTTGGCGTTGTGTAAATTCTTTTTTTGATGCAATAGATTGAAGTGAATGTCGCTTTAGATACATGTCTGCAATTAATTTCATATCTTTTAAATTATGCTCTTTAGCAAACTCATCGTTATTGACTGAAAACCATGGAGCGTCATTTAAGTGATCTACTCC
>Ga0308016_10001842_pt1 | contig 10365 bp, 9 predicted proteins | sample Neamet233_FD_203129 | JGI IMG/M metagenome (GOLD analysis project Ga0308016, IMG submission 203129) | Marine microbial communities from water near the shore, Antarctic Ocean - #233 | ecosystem: Environmental > Aquatic > Marine > Unclassified | place: Southern Ocean | collected 2014-07-28
AATTGCGATATCTTAGAACAAAAAATAAAGGACAAAGACATATATAATAAAAACAGTAAGATACAAAATGTTCAGTCAATTGAATGGGGTAGTTATAGACCACATACTGAAAATGGTTTTATAGTCGATATTAATAATTCTGTAAAAAGTTCTATAGACCAGTTAACATTATTAAAAAGATTAAATAGTCCACTTTATCAAAATATATGTTTTATGGATAGTATAGAAAAAGATACAGATAAAGAATATGATAGTAGCACACAAGGACCATTTATATTCCAATGTTTTAATAAAGAAGATACTTTGAAAAAATACGCACTAAAGGATTTTGAGGTTGATACCGAACTATATCCAGACGTAAGTTTAAGAGTAATTAAAAAATTAAATAAAGATTTAAAGAGATTACCAGAATCTTTACTATTAAGATGTTCTCTTGAAGTAGAAACCTTTTCACTTGAAAGATTTATGGATAAAGATAAAGATAAAGATAAAGAGACAATCAAATTAGAATCAGAGGAAGTATACCAATTATTTATAGAATATAAAAACTTGGTTAAACCAAGTGATTTAAAAGAAGACGGAGAAACATTAAATAAATCACAAATAGAACTATGGTCTTTTAAATCCAGATTTATGAAATACTTAGGTGAAACAAACGATTCCATTAGAGAAATATTTCCTTCTGAGGTATTTGATAATGATAATGATGATGCATTAAATATCGCAGTTGAAAATTTACTGGAAAAAACCAATGAAATGTTACCAACACTTGAAAAATCATTAGATTTAAGTATGTTAGAAAAATTGTATAAGTATGAACCCATACATTTACCAAAATTTTCCTTACAATTAGCAAAAGAAGAAACATTGGAATTAACACTACTGGAACAAAAAAATATGATACAATGTGGATTAGGAGGTATACAATCTGCTCTTAGTATGATATGTGGTAAATCAACTGAAGATATGGAAGTGCCGCAAGAATGGAAACTTGAAAAAGATAGGAAAAGGGTATTTACAGAATGGAAAAAAGGTATGGATCACAAGATACAGATATTAGGAAAAGATATATCCCCGTTTGGTAAATTTAGAAAATTTTGGGATGAAACAGAACCTTCAGTAAAAACTATATTTAGTGAATTATTTATTCATTTGAACTCTAAATTACAAGCAGTTCATTTACTTGTTGGTAGTGACAGTCAAACAGGATTTTCTGCTGAAGTATCATTATTAGTAACAAGATACTTATTTTATTCATGCTTTTATGAATTAATAGAATTTACAGATTGCTTAGAAGAAAGTAAAGGTTGTACTGGTAATCCTATATTCGACGGTTTAGAATTTAAAACAGGTGAAAATAAATCTTTGATGAAAGAATTTACACAAGTATTACTGGAAGAACTATATAAAAGTGATATACTATATAAAAAACAAGTATCTGAATTAACAGAAATATTAGCGAAAAATAGAGAAGCAGAAAAACAAGATTTATTACAGTATGGTCGTTCTGAAGTTAATGATCTTGAAAAAGAATTAAACGAACAATTCAGTAGAATAGGTATTAATCGTCGTCTTGATGAATATTCACACGCAAGAGGTGACAGTGTATATACAACAGAAGATTCAAACTCTATACAACAACAAGAACAGCATAATTATGAACAAGAACAAGCAACAGCAGAATATCAAGCGAATGATGTGACGGACGATGCATATTATCATGACCAACAAAATTCTGATGATATCGACGATTCTTAAATTATTTTATTTTTTATATATAAGATGAAATTATATATTATAATTTTAATATTACTGGCATTATATTTAATACTAGTAAATTGTAATAAAGAACATTTTGATAGTAATATATCTGTTTATAATAGATATATAGATATAGTCACTGCAGTTGATGAAGCACTAATTATATTCAAAAATATTATTAACACAGAATATACGAAAGAAGTAAAAATAAATCTCTTAAAGAATGAAATAATAAAAGGATATAGTCTATCTAATGTTGGTAGAGTTAGACAATTTTGTGCTTTTCCCGAAGGTTTATACTCTTATTTCTACTTATTTTTACTTTATACAGAATATAAGAAGAACAATAAAATAGACAAATATGTTAACAATTTAATTAAAAAAAGTAATAACATAGATAGAGTTATTGTTAATAGAATAAATAATACTAAATTAAATTTCAACAAAAATAAGAAATATAAAGATATATATAGATTTTTACCGGATAGTAGAGGCAATCTTAAAGTAAAACAAGATATAAAGAAACAAAAAAAAATATTTATAAATGAATTACATAATACATTCCAAAACAATAATGTGAACCCTAAATCTATTATTATATTTAAAAAAGATATCTTTAGTGTAGAAAAAGATGAAACAGATAAAGATGTATTTAGATATTTAATAACACAAAAAATAGCACTTAAGAGTGTAAAAAGTAATGTTCCTTTAACATGGGATAAAATTAAAAAAACATATTGTAAAGATATTGTGAAAAATCCAGAAGATATATTTACTTATGAACTCTTAATTGAGTTAATTAAAACGAAAAATACTGTTTATTGTAAATCACTGGACATTCAGAATTTATGTATGTTGAGTTTACGTCCTTGCTTTAAAGAGAAAATGGATACATCGGAATTTAATTATACACCCGCGAATACTGGTCGTGAAGTTACAACTGGACGAGTAAGTGGTCTTGACACTCGAAAGGCAAGTACTTATATTTCCAAAGATGATCAACTCAACAATTTTAGTAAAAAATTAAGGGATCGGTTAGAAATATATAGCATCTCTGGAAAAGCAGGAAACTGTTTTGATAAAGACAACAATATTTTATTAGACAAAAAAAGAAGAACGGATTGTCCTAAAGAATTTACATGGTCTTTACCTTGTACCCGTGACCGCGATTGTCCATACTATAAACGTAACTCTAACTATACTAACGAATATGGTAAATGTAATAATAACTATTGCGAAGTTCCACTTGGAGTAAAAGAAATGGGATACAATACCAGACCCAATATGACAAGAAAGAATAATATTAACGATGCATTCTGTTACAATTGTAAGACTCCTAATCCTCGTTGCTGCTCAAAACAAAAAGAACCAGATTATGCATTTAAAAATGATTACCAAGAAAGATTAAAAAAAAGAAAAGAACTCGCTAAAAAAGGTCTTAAAGTAAAAAATGAAACTATTGATATAGAGAAAATATTAATGTATACTAATTTTGTTTAATACACTATTTTAAATGTTTAATAATACACTATTTTAAATGTTTAATAATACACTATTTTAAATGTTTAATAATACACTCCATATCCCCTATACGATTACGACATGTATCTTCAACATTTTCTTCTGTAGTATATTCTTCATATAGAACTTTTACTGCAGGATGTAGCGGTAAATTATAATCTGTTTTTATTAACAAGTTTTTCTGACTGGATTTTATATCATTGGGTAATTTTATAAGGGCGTATAATACATTATATACTGGTGGGACACGGACATCTTCTTCTGAAAATAAAACATAGTATTCTTGTAGTGTTTTAAAGGTTACCGGTGCTATACCTCTTTTACTCGTAGGATTCTTATTTTTGGTTATATCTAAATATCCTGTTGGTTCTCTAGATTTAGGTTTTGTTGTTGTATATTTATCAAAATCATTTTTTCTTATCTTTAATTTTTGTATTTTCTTATTTAATGCTCCTATCTCTGTCTTATCTTTTGTATTTTTTATTTCTAACTCTTGTTTCTTAATGTCTTTTAGAATTTTTTCCTTGTAGTTGTCTATAAAAGTTAAGAATGATTTATAGTTTAGATTTTTAAGTTCATTCACAATAAAAGGATTCCAAAAAGGAAAATTTTTATTACCTGATATGGCACCAAAGTTTAATACTTCAGTTCTATAAGTTATTTCATTTTTTTCATTCAGTAATTTATTTTTTTCAATTATAATAAATTTAATATTATCCTTTAGTTTATCTATAGAATTTATAGTTTTAGGAACAAACCCTGATATTTTTGTTTTATTTGCTTTATTTTCTTTTAATTTTTCCTCTACTTTCGTTTTATCTTTTTCTAAGTCTTTAACTTCCTTATCAAAATAAATTTGTTTTTGTTTTGTATTTGATACTGATTTTTTTAATCTATTTTTTTTTTCTTTAACATTCTGTAGATATAATAATATTTTTGCTTTATTTTTGTTTAAAAATGTGGTGGATATGTCTATATTGCTTAAAATTGCTTTTTTTTCATTTGTTAATTGATTTCTTAAGAGTGTTAGATTTCTAGATATGTTATCGTTTCTTAATATGTTCCATTGTAATCTTTGTTCATTGAATAATTTATCTCTATTTGTTAGATTCTTGTATTTATCTGCAGTCCAAAAGTAGTTATCTTGTTTGAATAAATATTCCATTATTTTCATAACTATTTCAGCATTTACCAATTCTTTATTTATATTTGACTTATTGTCTTTATCATATGGTTTAAAAGTTAAATCCAAATTAGATATTTTCATTCTTGGAAACATAAACTTAAGTTCATAGTCACTCAGGTCATTTACTCCAAAAATATGGAATTCATTTGCTGTTGTATCTTTAGACCAATTTTTCAATAAATCATTATCATTAAATACATCAAAGACAGCACAAAAATCAACTTGTTTATTTTTTAAGGACTCAAGTAATTTATCTCTTTTTTTATATATTTCTAATTGATATTCACCTTTCTTTTTACCCATTTTCATCCCTATATTATCAAATAACTTATAGAATATTAAGATACTAGGATCTTTTTCGTCAGATGATATCTTATTTGAAAACTTATATTTAGGAGAATATATACCAACGGTTAAGTTCTTTGTATCCTTTATTTTTTTTATATCATTAAATCCTTTTATTTGGTTTTCATTCATAGATTTAGAAATAAAGAATAAAGATATTGGAAACATTCTTGAAACAATTCGTAAATTCAAATGTTTCTTATTAAATACCCCCTTACCAAAAAAAGCGTCTTGTAGTAAATTTTCTTTTACAATACCAAAGTCAAATTTACTGTTGGATACATTTTCAATTATTTTTTTTGGATTAGCGCCAACAACTTTAAACTTAAGAACATTGGATAAAAAATTAGATATTTTACCTGCTTCATTGTTATAATAATCCACCCCCATTTTATAGTTTGTTAAGTATTTTACCTTTTTTGATTCTATAACTTTAGAAATAAAAGGTTCTTCACAATCTTTAATAATTATAAGTATAGTTAAAAAAACTATAATAGAAAGAATTAACTTCATCTTATAAATAGTTTTTATTTTTTTTTATATTTATTATATAAAATGAAACTATTTAATTTTGAGGTATCTGAATCACTTGTTGTTGGATTATTATCCATTTTTATCTTTGGATCTATTCTTTTACATTATAAACCATCTGTTATGTTCACTCAAGATGGTCAGTTTAAAAAATTTGGAACAGGAAATACAAATGTTAATACTCTCTTCCCATTCTGGTTAATTTTATCAGTATTTAGTATGTCTGTTTACTTTTCTTACACTATGTTCTATCTATAATTTACCTTGTTCTTTACAACCTTCAAATTCGGCATCTGCCATCCTGTGACATGTTCTATTAGAGCAATTTGAATTATATTTATTATCAAAACAATCTATTTTTATCCCCGATTTATTTTTTAATTTTGGATAATATATGTATTTATCAGTTTGCCACATTTTATTTAATTGATTTAAATCATCATACACATAGACCTTATCTTTAATTAAACATTTAGATGATTTAATTGTTTCATTATTTATTGAAGAATGTATTTTATATTCTGTACCCGAACTTAACATACATTTTTTATCTCTGGACCATCTAAACCCTAAACAATTATCATCATTTTTACAAAGTTCACCACATTGTTCTAATGTTTTACCTTTATTATCAGATATCTTTTTTGCAGTAGGACAGTCATATGTTCCTAAATCTGGTATTCCATCATTTTTTCTTGATGTGCTTCTTACTCTTGTTTCTATATAAATAGATCCAAATGTAGAATTTTTATTTGTAAACAATCTTTTACTATCTTTACTTACTTCTGTTTTATGAAAATTTTTGCTTGATAACTCAACTTCATCATCATAGTCTGTTATTGCATCCCTTAATTCTTTTCCTTGAAATAATGTTAATTTTTCGACAACTGGTTTCAAATGTTTTATTATCATTACAAGTAATATAAATATTGTTATACCTTGTATTAAGGTTACTATCATTTATATTATAAAAGAAAAAAAATAAGTATATATCATTTCTTACTGTTATTTAGATTTTTTGTGCACTATTAACATTTATATTTTGTGCTTTAACAGTCGCAGTTTCACATTCATTATTTGTTCCATCCGTTTTTAAAACAGTCATAAATCCATCTTTTTGACTTATTATTATTACCTTAATTTTTTCATCTTTTTTAATATTTTGTCCTTTCTCAACAGGAATTAATTGTTTCGCTTTTAATTTATCACCAACTTTAACAGATATTTTTGCTGGTAATTTTGATACTGCTCCACCTATTCCAGCGGACGCTAATTCAAAATTACCAGTTTTTTTATTATATACCATACCTTTAGGTGTGTCAGATAATCCTACAACAGATTTTTCGTCCGCTTTTATTTTTGCATTGTAATTTAAATAATTTAAGGTTGGATATCCTTTATTAAATGCATCTGTTATTTCTTCATCGGTCATTCTACAACCTTCTTCAATTGCCGGAAAATATGATAATCCTGTTCCAGATAGAGACATAAACGCCATATAAAACCCAATAATACCATACGCCATTTTTCCAGGATCTTCCACACCCATTTTACTAGATAATTTTAAGAATGGTTTTTGTAAAATAGGATTCAATCCTACAACTAAGAATGTAACTATTCCTAAAAATCCTATTTTTAATCCATGTGTTAGAGCAGAAGATATTTTATAGTTCTGACAAGATTGTTTTGATTCTCCTACTCCTACCATTTTATCTTTTGCTGCCTTATACATTGATATCACTGCCACTAAATATATTATTAAAAAGGTAATAAGTCCTATTAAAAAAAATTCTAACATAACATTTTTAGTATCCGAAAATAAATTTGCCAACCCTAAAGTAGATATTGCTGTATACGCAAGTAAAGGCGCCATAAAGTTCGCAATAAAGTTTACTTTTAAAGAAAAATTAAATCCTGTCGTATCACTCAATAACATATATACAATAACTGTTAGTGGTACAACTATATATAAAATAGTTTGTCCTAATCCCATTTATACAAAGATTAGAAAGAAAAAATATAATTATTATTTAATAATAGAAAAATATCTTGTTGTTAGATATAATTTTTCTTTTACAGTATTCGCTTTTATTTTATTATCTTTTTTTCCATATGCATTATCTTCTATAACATGTAGATATGTTTTTGAAGGATCTTTTATTTCTAAAGATAATTCGGGCACTTTACAACTCTTTTCTTTAACATTATTTTCGTAATCTAATATTACTTGAACTTCTGTTTTTTGACACGAATCTTTAGAAGCAGGCATATAAGATATTACAGTTCCAGATAAAGAAATAAATGCCATATAAAAACCAACTATCATATATAAAAATTTCTGTGGATCTCCAGTTTGATGCTGCCCTAAAAGTTTAGTAAAAGGTAATTGTAGTATTGGTGATAATATAACTGCTATAAATCCTAACATACAGACAAGTAACAGTTTACTTGCATGAACTAATGACTGTTTAAATCTTATCTTATTATCTTTGCAATCTATGTCATCTATATATGCTTTTGCTGTAGTTAAAGTACCTATTAACAATACTATTATTCCGGTTAGTATAAATACAGTTAATAGTGTTGTTTTAGTATCAAGTGATTCACCAATAAATTTAGAAGTAAAAAAATAGGCAACCACCGGTGCTAAAAAGGAAGTCAAAAAATTTGCTTTTAAGGCAAAATTTAATCCCCTTATTTCACTGACAAATAAATAATATAAAAGATACAATGTTAAAACTATATAAATTATTGAATCAAACATTTCTTTTATAGTTTTATTAGAAAGAAAAAATTATTTTTACTTAATAAATGGATGCTCCTAAACTTGTCGAATCAACCCTCAAAAAACAAATGAGTTATGTTATCCCAAAAAAACCAATTTCACTTTCTCAAAAAATGAATATAGGTTTAGTTCTAATCCTCCTATGTATACCTTTTATTTTGTATTATTTTTATAAAGTTAAGAAAACCCCTAAACAAAAGAAAAAAGAAATTGTTGATTTTGTTAAATATGTTAAGAGTAACACAAAAAAAAATAATATAAGAATATAAATGGATGACCTACCAAAAAACGGAATATTAAGTAAAGAAGAATATGATAACTATCTCGCACTTTACTTTCTTAATAAATCAAACCTTAACGATAAAACAAATAATATTTGCATAAATTGTAATGGTGGACATGTAGAAATAACTGAAGACAAAAAAACACTATTACTTAATTGTAATAAATCTGGATGTTATCATTTTAAATTAAAATTACCCACTTATCATTTATTTGATGATTCTGTTGAAAAGATAAAATATTCTTCTAAAAATAATAGTATTAAAGAAAAAAATATAAAAAAACTACAAGATAAGTATGATTTATTAAATGATACCGAACAAAAGAAAAAAGATTTAGAACAACACTTAGATGATTATCGTGATTTAACTATAGATACAACTGATCCTAAAAACTTAGCACAATATAATCTTGAACTAATAAATATTGAGAAAGACATTATTACTATTCTTAATAAACCCAAACCTGTATTTGTTTCCGGAACTGCAGAACCTAGTATATTTACTCTTTAATAGGCAGGTGTAACAGTCGAACGTGTCGAACCTGACGAACCTGACGAACCTGAAATAATTATAGCGGCAATTATAATACTTACACCAATAACTACATATATTAAATTATCTTTTACAAAGTCTTTTATTTCATCAAAAGATTCTCCTAAATCGAATGAGTCTTCATCTTCGCCATTTTTTTTTTGTGTCGCTGGAGGAGTTGTGCTCGTGGGAACCTTCGCTGGTTGTGAATCATTAAATTCTGGATATATACATTTAATAAAGTCTTTCATTTTTAGGGCGCCACCTTGAGGTTTGTGTTTTGAATAACAACTTTCAATGCTCTTAAAGTTTGCGTCCCCTGAAAATTGAAGAGCGTCAGCGCCATTTGCTGCACAAGGTGGAATAGAACTTTTTAAAACATATTTTGAATAATCTATGTCTGATTTGTTACCTTTTCCACCACCTTTTTGATTTGCTAATCTATTTAGTTTCGCAAGTTTAATTTTTTGTTTAACATCGTCAGTAACTTGAACATCTAATAATTCCTTAACATCATATTTATAAAGTGCAAATAAAACAACAACTGCTACAAGTAAATAAGTATACATTTATATATATATACAAAATAAAATAAAATTATTATACTTTTTTTAAAAATTACATGCATGGAGATGAACCCTGATCTATAAACTTTTTACCATCCCATTTGATTTTCTGTATGGCATTTTTGCCGCCGCCGTCGATGTTGGGTTTGAGACAGGTAGCATCATAAATCTTACCTGGTTTTGGATGTGGTGTACCCTTCTTTAAATTTAGAGGTTTAATTTTTTGGGAAGTCGCAAGTGCTTTTGCTTGGTTGATCTCTGCATCACTAAATGTAGGTTTTTTAAGTGTTTTTATAATTACTGGTAGAACTTTAGGATATTTTTTTAAAAGTGTGTTGATTTTTCCCACGGCGGTACTATATGTTGTTTGATTTTTAGTTCCATTATTATATGTTGTTACAACGCGTTTTGCTGCTGTTGTTGCTGTTGCTGTTGCTGCTGTTGCTGCCTTTGCTGCTGCTGCTGTTGCTGCCGTTGCTGCTGCTGCTGTTGCTGCTGTTGCTGCTGCTGCCGTTGCTGCTGCAGATGTTCCTGCTGCTGCAGGTTTTTTAAGTGTTTTTATAATTACTGGTAGAACTTTAGGATATTTTGTTAAAAGTGTTTTGATTTTGCCCTCGGCAGCACTATATGTTGCTTGATTTATAGTTCCTTTATTATATGCTGCTGCTACTGCCGCTGCTGCTGCTTTTGCTGTTGCTGCTGCTGCTAATTCTGCTGCTGTTGGTGTTGTTGGTGTTGTTGGTGTTGTTGGTGTTGTTGGTGTTGTTGTTGTTGTTGTTGTTGCTGTTGTTGTTGCTGATCCTCCAAAATCAAATATTGCTTTCTTTAATAAATCATTAAATGATTGTTGTTTTA
>Ga0308016_10001843_pt1 | contig 10364 bp, 8 predicted proteins | sample Neamet233_FD_203129 | JGI IMG/M metagenome (GOLD analysis project Ga0308016, IMG submission 203129) | Marine microbial communities from water near the shore, Antarctic Ocean - #233 | ecosystem: Environmental > Aquatic > Marine > Unclassified | place: Southern Ocean | collected 2014-07-28
GAGTGCTCCAACATCAGTATTCCAAACATATAATTCTACCTTCGGTGTTACACCAGTTCCTGATGCAGCGTATGAAGTAGAATATACCTATTGGAGTTCCCCCTCCAGCCTTGAATTATACAACGATGTAAGTGTTATACCTGAGAGATTCTCCCATGTAGTCATTGATGGTGCTATGATGTATATGATGCAGTTCCGTTCAAACTCACAGAGTGCTCAAATGCACCAAGCTTCTTTTGAAGATGGTATTAAAGCAATGCGTAATGTATTAATGGATGATACCTTACAGATGAGATCAACTTATGTTGTTAGGAATCGTCAGCTTACTTCTGCAGGGATAGCATAATAATATGGCTGACGAACTACTAGTACACAAAGTAATATGTCAGGGTGGCTTAGACACAAGTCGTAATGTATTAGCACAGGGTGAACAATCTCCTGGTAGTGCAACTCAGATGGTTAACTATGAACCTGCTGTAACAGGTGGTTATAGGCGTATTAATGGTTTTGCTAATTCATATGGCACAGTCGCAGGAGTAGGTTCTACTCTAGGTGTCAACGTAGTTGCTGGTATCAATGATGGTATCTTAGCTTGCCGTAAGCCTAGCTCTGGTAATAACTACTTACACCGATGGAACAACTCTACCTCTGCATGGGTAGCTGTTACCTGCGGTGGTTCACCTACAATGGTAGGGGTAAGCAAGGTACGCTTTACTAACTTTAACTTCACAGCAAAGAAGACTGTCCTTACAGATGGTATTAATCCTGCTGCTACCTATGATGGTACTACGTACACACAGATAACTCATGCTAATGCGCCTACAGATCCAAAGTATGCTGTAGACTACGCCAACCATTTATTCTTAGCAGGTGATCCTGCACACCCTAGTAAACTATTCTTCAGTGCTCCTTTAGCCGAGACTGACTTTGCCACGGGCAATGGTGCTGGTGTAATCAACGTAGGCTTTGACGTAGTAGCGGTTAAGCAGTTCCGTGATTCTATATACATCTTTGGAACTAACAGTATTAAAGCATTGAAGGGTACTAGCTCTGCTAACTTTACAGTCACAGGTGTTACACACGACCTAGGTTGTCTTGCTACGGATAGTGTTATTGAGATTGGTGGAGATCTTATCTTCCTTAGTCAGGATGGTATTCGCCCTATCTCTGGTACAAGTCGTATTGGTGACGTAGAGCTAGAGACAATATCTAAGAAGATTCAATCTGTATTCAATGACATCTCACTCCAACAAGACTTAAATGGCCTATCTTCTGTTGTAATCCGACAGAAGTCGCAGTTCAGGATATTCTTTTCAGCCTCTGAAGCTCAGGGTATCATTGGAGGTATACGAAAAGCCCAAGAGGGATTCGCCTTTGAGTTTGGACAGATACTGGGCATTGAAGCTACCTGTGCTGCCAGTGGGTACCTTGGACAATACGAATATGTAATACATGGCACATCTACAGGTAAAGTACATAGGCAGGAGACAGGAGATTCTTTTGCGGGTCAGAACATCTTTAGTATTTATCAGTCCCCTTTCCTGTACATGGAAAACCCTGAACAGCGTAAGATATTTTATAAGGTAACTACCTACCTTAGATCAGAGGGGAATAATGAAATTGTCCTGTCCACTGTGTATGACTATGATGATAATGATGCATATAACCCTAGTAACTATACAATGACTACTGTAGGTGCTTCAGCTTACTTCAATGAAGCTACTTATAATAGTACAGCAATCTATAGTGGTAACCCTTCCCCGATACGGACAACCAACATCTCAGGATCTGGTAAGTCCGTATCTTTTAAATACGTAACTAATAGCCAAGATGCTAGTCACAGCATACAGGGCTTAGTGTTAACTTATGGCACTGGAGATTTAAGATAAAATGGCTGGCTATACTAGACAATCCGTTGCAGACATAGTTGCAAACGCAGTAATCAAAGCGGCTCCCGTTAACGCAGAATACAATGCTATACGAGATGCCTTTACTCACGCAACTGGACATAAGCATGATGGTACTTCCACTGAAGGTGCTTACGTACCTCTCATTGCAGACGTTGATGCGTTAAATAAAGTAGTAGTTGATACTGCGAATAATCGTATTAGCTTCTTTGTACAAGTAGGCAATGGCACTGTAGAACAACTACGCATTCAAGATGGGGCATTTGTTCCTGTAAGTGATAGTGACATTGACCTTGGTGCCGCTGGTGCTGAGTTCAAGAATCTATACATTGATGGTATAGGTTATATTGATACCTTAGCTGTACATGAGAATGCTACCATTGCAGGTACACTAGGTGTCACAGGCTTATCCACATTAGCTTCAGTTGATATTAATGGGGGTAACATTGATGCTACTGTCATTGGTGCTGCTACTCCTGCTGCCGCTACAGTCACTACGTTAGTTGCAACTACTGCAGATATTAACGCTGGTACTGTTGACGCTACTATAGGTGGGACTACCCCTGCTGTCGGTACATTTACTTCTGTTATTGCTGCAACTGCAGACATTAATGCAGGTACTGTAGATGCTACTATCGGTGGTACTACTCCTGCTGCTGGTACTTTTACTGCAATTATAGCAGGTACTGCAGACATTAATTCGGGTACTATAGACGGAACTATTATTGGTGCATCAACGCCAGCAGCAGCTACCATAACCTCACTAGTCGCTACTACTGCAGACATTAATGGTGGTACTATTGACGGATCTACCATTGCAGGTGGCACGTTAAACAATGCTCAGATTGGTAACACTACTGCCAGTACAGTAGTAGGAACTACAGTAACAGCTAGTAACTTTGTAGGCCCAATTGCTGGTGCAGTAACAGGTAACGTAACGGGTAATACTGCAGGTGTTCACACTGGTGCAGTTACTGGTAATGTGACTGGTAATATCACTGCAGGTTCAGGTACAAGTTCATTTACTAATGTAACCATCAATGGTTCATTGAATATGAATGCTTCTACTTCTGCCACAGTAACTGGTCTATCTAATCCTGTTCAAGGTTCTGATGCTGCTACTAAGACTTATGTTGATGCCGAAGTTGCTGCAGTACTAGACTCTGCTCCGGGAGCTTTGAATACTCTAAATGAATTAGCCGCTGCTCTGGGTGATGATGCCAACTATGCTTCTACTACTACTGCTGCAATAGCTACAAAGCTAGCTAAGGCAGGTGGAACCATGAGCGGTGCCATTGCTATGGGTAACAACAAAGTTACTGGCATAGGCGCTCCTACGGCTGGCACAGACGCTGCACACAAGACATATGTAGATGCAGGTGATGCACTACAGGTACTAAAAGCTGGTGACACTATGAGTGGTGTCTTAGCAATGGGTGCTAACAAGATTACAGGTGTAGCTGATCCTACTACTAACCAAGATGCTGCCACTAAGGTCTATGTTGATACCATCCTTGGTTCAGCTACTGCTGCTGCTACAAGTGCATCTAATGCATCCACTAGTGAGACAAACGCAGGAAACTCTGCTACTGCTGCGGCTGCTAGTTATGATGCATTTGATGATCGTTTTCTTGGGTCAAAGAGTTCTAATCCTTCCGTTGACAATGATGGGGCATCCTTACTAACAGGCGCAATGTATTGGAGCACCAGTGCTAGTGCCATGAGGGTATACAGTGGATCTGCTTGGGTAGCAATGTCTCCTAGTGCTGCTGATCAAAGTTTAATTAATATTGTTGGTGGGCAGCTTACCGCTACGGAAGACTTAGGTTCTATAGCCACAGCAACTACTACAAGCGTAGGTAATAAAATATCGGTTGTAGGTAATGCCATTGCAAATGTTAACACTGTTGCTGGCATATCCGCTAATGTAACTACTGTTGCTGGTATATCTGCAAATGTAACCAGCGTTGCTGGAAATTCAACTAACATTAATTCTGCAGTATCCAATGCTTCTAACATAAACTCTGCAGTTTCAAACTCTTCTAACATAAACTCTGCAGTATCTAATGCTTCTAACATTAACTCCGCAGTATCTAATTCTTCTAACATTAATTCTGTAGCAGGTAATGCTTCTAACATTAACTCTGTAGTATCTAATGCTGCTAATATAAACTTAGCTGCTGGCTCAATAGCCAATGTTAATTTAGTAGGTGGCTCAATAGCCAATGTTAATACAGTTGGTGCTTCTATAGCTGACGTTAATAGATATGCAAATCAATACACTATTTCTTCTTCGGCTCCTTCTAGCCCTGATTCTGGTGACTTATGGTATGACTCTTCCTCTGGTGTAAACACTTTGAAATATTACACCAGTAGTGTATGGGCATCTATTGCTGCTGGCATAGCGTCTGTAGCTGGTGACACATCCCCTCAATTAGCTGGCACTTTAGATGGTCAGAATAACAACTTGACAAATATCGGTACTGTATCTGGTACTAACTTACAGATGGACTTTGGAGGTCTATAACAATGAGTAAATTACTACAACTACGTGGTGGCACGACTTCCGAACATTCATCTTTCACAGGTGCCGTACGTGAAGTTACTGTTGACACAACTAAAGACACTCTGGTAGTTCATGATGGTTCTACCGCTGGTGGTTTTGCCTTGCCAAGAACTGCCGCTGAAGTATCGGCCTTGATCTCTAATGATGCTATTGATAGTCAGCACTATGCGGCTGGCTCCATTGATGCGGAACATCTAGCTAACGATTCAGTTACAACAGATAAGGTACATTTAATATCTACATCTAGCACTCCCTCTTTGGAAGCAAGAAGTGATGGTACAACAGATGGTTACATACAGTTAAATTGTACAGTAAACTCCCACGGAATTAAACTTATGTCCCCCCCACATTCAGCAGGGGCGAGTTATACGTTAGTATTTCCTCACAATGATGGTGATGCTAACCAAGTATTAACTACAGATGGTTCTGGCATTATGAGTTGGGCTGGAGTTGGCTCAAACTCTATAACTGCTGGCGATGTGAACACGGCTGCTCTAGGTGCTGATGCAGTTACTGGGGCTAAGATTGCAGATAACGCAGTTGATAGTGAGCATTATGCTGCTGGATCTATTGATCTGGAACACATGAGTTCCGAATCTGTTGATGAAGATAACTTACATATCTCTAATGCAGGTTCTAATGGACAGTACCTACAGAAGCAAACAGGTAATGCAGGTGGCTTAACTTGGGGCACTGTTGATCTAACAACCCTATCAGGTGCTAACCTTACTTCAGGCATTATACCTACTGCTCGTATCAATGCTTCTAGTATTGCCAACGACTTAATTGATAGCCAACATCTTGCTGCGGATTCAATTGATGCAGAGCATTATGCCGCTGGGTCAGTAGATACTGCAGCCTTAGGTGCAGACTCCGTAACCACTGCTAAGATTGCAGACAGTGTTGCACTGGGTGGTAGCCCAACTACTACTACACAGTCAGCTGGAGATAACACAACTAAGGTAGCCACTACAGCTTACACAGATGCTGCTATTGCCGCCCTAGCTGACACAGCCCCTGCAGCCCTTAACACGTTGAATGAACTGGCTGCTGCTCTTGGTGATGATGCCAACTATGCTGCTACTACAACTACTGCTATTGGCTTGAAAGCACCAATTGCTTCTCCTACATTCACTGGCAACATTGGAATGCCTAACGCTTCCATTGACTTAGCTATGATGAATGTTAACTCTGTAGATTCTGACCAATATGTGGACGGTTCTATTGATGCTGTTCACATTGCTGCTAACACTATCACCGCTGGACAACTAGCTGCTGACTGTGTAGGTGCGAGTGAACTAGCAAATAATTCGGTGGGTTCTGCCAATATCATTGCTAACTCTATCACTGCTGGGGATATTGCTGCAGGGGCTGTTGGTGCTTCTGAGATTGGAAATGATGTAGTCAACTCACAGCACTATGCTGCTGGGTCTATTGACAACGAACACATCAACACAATGGCTGCTAGTAAGTTAACAGGTGCTTTACCTGCTATTAGTGGTGCTAACCTTACAGGTGTCGATCCTTTCCCTAGTGGCACAGTGATGGTGTTTTATCAATCTGCTGCACCCACAGGTTGGACTAAAAGCACAGCACAGAACGACAAAGCTTTACGAGTAGTCAGTGGATCAGGTGGTGGTACAGGTGGTACGCATGACTTATCTAGTCCACCAAGTCTTGCTCACACACACACTGCTGCAGCCCACACACACACTGCTGCGGCTCACACGCATACAAGTGCGGCTCACACTCACGGCAATAACCTGTCTGCTGCTGCTCATACATTGACTGAAGCTCAGATGCCAAGTCACCGCCATGCTGGTGGTTCTAACGTATATGTAGGTTCTAACGGGGTGGCATATACTGGAAAGAACTGTCAGTCAGGTCACAGTGCAACTGGTGGTAAGAACTATTGGGGCTATTATACAGGCGGAGGTCAATCTCACTCCCATGGTATGTCAGGTAGTGTAAGTTCAGCAACTCCGGGTGCTACGGGTTCAACAACTCCGGGAGCCAGTGGTTCAACAACTCCGGGAGCCAGTGGTTCAACAACACCTACATCATTCGCTCCAAAATACATTAATGTAATCATCTGCGCTAAAGACTAACTTATGATATAATAACAAGGATGTTATTTTTTTAATAAAGGAAAGTTATTATGGCAATGTTAGTAGAACACACCTGCCCATTAGGGTCTGAATGTGAAACAGCAGAGAACAACGTAATTAAGAGATGTGCTTGGTACACCAAGATAGTTGGCACTGATCCTAATACAGGTAAAGAAATAGAGGATTGGAGCTGTGCAATGTCATGGCTACCCACCTTGCTGATAGAAAATGCGGCACAATCCCGCAGCACTTCATCCGCCGTAGAATCCTTTCGCAATGAAATGGTTAAATCAAATGACTTGTCTAGGGCGCTACTTATCTCCACAGACAAACAGTTAATAGGTAATTAAGATGGCAATAGTAACAGTAATTGTAGAAGACAAGATTATTTTAGTGGATGGTGACGCTCGTGAGTGTGATCGTTCTTATCCAGCTAACTTATGGGCTATCCAATGGGACGGCACAACAGGAACTGCAGAATGGACAGATGGCCCTAGTACGACCATTGAAGCCGCTGACGTAGCTGAGTTTATAACGTCTTGGGAGGCGGAAGCCCCAGAAGAAGAAGTACCCTATACAGCTCAGGAGCTTATAAATGGGGAGAGTCTTAGATACTTATCCCTTACAGATTGGTATGTTATTAGGTTTTCAGAAACAGGTGTAGCTGTACCGAGTGATATAGCGTCACTACGAGTAGCAGCAAGAGCAGCAATAATTTAATTAATATCTTTACTTGTATGTAATAGTGTGGTAGTCTACTCAGAACCCCACCCCCCGTTGCATATAGGATATATAATGAAGATAAATAAGATAGTTATTGTAGGAGGAGGTTCTGCAGGTTGGATGACTGCAGCAGCCTTAGCTCACAAATGCCCTAACATTAAGTTGACCTTGGTAGAGTCCAACACTATAAATACTATAGGTGTCGGGGAGTCTACTTTAGGTCAGATCAATTACTACATGGAGCTGTTAGGCATTAAGGATGAAGAATGGATGGCAGCATGTAACGCCACCTATAAAGCATCTATACAGTTCACAGACTTTAGGGATATAGGGAGTACATTCCAGTATCCTTTTGGAGACTTTAGTGCAGCACAGGCTCAGCTAGACATATCCCCTTCTGAGTTCCTTACCTTAAGGGAGTTATATCCTGATGATGTTAAGGTGGAGAACTTTGGTGATTACTATAGCATAAATGGTTTAATGGCTCGTCACAACAAGATCAGTGGAGAGCCTTTACCCCAGTATGGTTATAACCCACGTAAGGATTTAGCATACCACATGGATGCTACTTTGTTTGGTCAGTACCTTAAGGGTAGATTCTGCTCTGACATTGAACATCTTATTGGGGATGTAGATGATGCTGAAATGGATGCAGTGGGTAACATAGAGAGTATTAGTTTAAGTACAGGTGAAGTATTAGCTGCAGATATGTTTATTGACTGTACAGGATTTAAGTCCTTACTTATAGAAAAGAAGCTAGGCGTTCCCTTTATAGAGTTTGAAAAGCTCCCTAACGATAAGGCAGTAGCAGCAAAAGTACCTTATGCTGATGAAGAAGATAAGATTAGTAAGCTACATAATGTAACTGATTGCAAAGGGTTAAGTAGTGGCTGGTTGTGGAACATCCCATTATGGGATAGGGCAGGTACAGGATACGTTTATAGTTCTAAATTCCAGTCAACAGAAGATGCAGAGGCTGAGTTTAGAAAAGAAACTAACTGGGACGGGGAAGTTAACCACATTGATTTTAGACATGGGTATCATGAGAAAGCTTGGCATAAGAACGTAGTAGCCATAGGATTGTCTTTTGGATTCATTGAACCCCTTGAATCCACAGGGTTGCTAACAACACATTCACTTATAATGTTATTGGTGCGAGTGTTACTCCGTAATGATGGATTAGTTAACAGTATAGATAGAGAACACTTTAACAAGCACTCAGTAAATGAAGTTGTAAGTTTATCAGACTTCGTTGCTATACATTATGGTCTTTCATCACGAAGAGATACACCTTACTGGAGATACGTTACAGAGGATGTAGAGTACAAGCATGAAGTTCTATCAGAGTCTGACTTCGGTGAGCTTAATTCATACCTACATACTAGTTTAGTCTATGTTGCCCTTGGAATGGGTTGGTCGCCTCAGCAATTGTTTGACGAGAGTATGTTTGAACCCTTGGACAAGGTATTGTGGGAAGAGAACAAAAACCTACTTACTACTTATACAGGGATTGTGGACACTTTTATTCATACGCTACCCACTCACTATGAGTATTTAGTTAAAAACATTTATAAAGATTAGGATTAAGTATGAGCAGAATACTCGTAGTAATTATAGGTTTAGCTTTACTGGCCCCTAGGCTGGTAATGGCTGAGCCAATAGTCACAGATTCAACTACTAAGAGTACTGTTCACACAACAGGATCAGTTACCACCACACTTAAGTCTCCACCACCATCTGCTATCTCCCCCTCTTTAGGTGGTAGTAACTCTGACTCATGTACAGTCGGAGTGGCAGGTGCGGTGCAGACACAGATATTAGGTATCTCAGCAGGAACGACAACCCGTGATCTTAACTGTGAGCGGTTGAAGAATGCAAAAACACTCTACGATATGGGTATGAAGGTAGCTGCTGTGTCGGTATTGTGCCAAGACCTACGGGTATTTGATGCCATGATTATGGCTGGAACACCTTGCCCATATAATGGAATTATTGGTGCTGATGCCAAGATCGCTTGGGAGAATGATGAAGGGGAAATCCCTAAAGAGGAAGTCATTACCAAGTACGACACAAAAGAGTTTTTGCTTAGTGTAGGCGGCTCAATCTTAGGTTTGCTTCTACTACTATGATTAGGCTAGTTGTTGCCTTGCTAGCGATCTACGCAACAAGCGCCCACAGCGAGTATCTATACGGCCTGACAGGGAATATGGCAGGCGCTGGACATACTTGGGGCATGAATATCGGGCCTAGTGGCTCACAAAGTTTAAAGATTAATGGGGTGTTTTATCAGTACACGCCAACCAAGAACACCGAAGATGACATGCTAGTTCATGTTAGGAACAAGCGAGTAGGTGGTGGTTACATCTTCTCAAGTACCGATGATTGGAGTGGGCTGCAAGGCGGCATACCCATTACTAAAGGGTTTGTTATAGATAACCTGCCTATAGAATTGTGGGGTGATGGATCGATTGATGTTGAAGGTACAGGATCGGTTGTTGATGCCAATGTAATTTACAGCTACAAGTATAACAACGACTGCCTAACGCCTATGTCAGACCCCTCTTGCTCTGGTTATATTGATGCAGTGCTGTCAATGATGGGCGAAAGTAAGGTTGAGGTTTACGACCCATTAGCAGATGAAAACATAGCTGATGTAATTGATGATAAAGCCGAGTTAGATGAGGATGTTCAGCAAGAAGATGAAGAGAAGGCTGAAGCGAAAGACAGGTTGCAGCGCATGTTAAGCGGAGTCAATGACTCAATTCTTTATGCAAATGTAAGCTCTCAAAATCTTCTAATGTTTGCCATGTCTCGTAACAATAACCTAAGCCCGTATTACGACAAGAAACTAGTTGGCGGTACCTACAAAGAGACAGTTGTTCTTGATGGCGGTCAACTACCTGATAACAAGAAGGGCGCTAGAGCAGGACTAGCCCAGCAGATATTGCATACCAAGATGGTCAACTCTCAGTATGAACCAAAGGAATAACGTATGAAGAATTTACTAATAGCTGTTGTGTTACTCGCATCGTCCACATCAGTTCTCGCAGCAGACACGCC
>Ga0308016_10001845_pt1 | contig 10357 bp, 10 predicted proteins | sample Neamet233_FD_203129 | JGI IMG/M metagenome (GOLD analysis project Ga0308016, IMG submission 203129) | Marine microbial communities from water near the shore, Antarctic Ocean - #233 | ecosystem: Environmental > Aquatic > Marine > Unclassified | place: Southern Ocean | collected 2014-07-28
TACAAGGGCCAGGCCGATGTAAATCTTTTAGCAAGCCCTGAATTGTCAAAAATACCAAAAATGCCATTGACCCAATCTCTTTTTTGTAAATGACTTAGTTTCATGCCAGGATGCCATATAAAATCTGCCATTAATTTAACTGGATCATCTCGACCAAAGTATTCAAAGTCCAAAAAAATTAAATCACCGCTCTCTTTTAGAATTGCGTTATGAAATCCGAAATCTGAAGGGCTCAATACTTGCATCGACATTGGGAGTTCTTTTTCAAGATTGTTACTTGGCCAATTTTTCTCTGAGCTCTCCCAAACCTTATTTAATAGTGGTTTAAACATATAAATTAAAAAATCATTTAAATTCTTATTTTTTATCATTAAAAGTTTATCAAATCTAGAGTTAATTTGTTTTATTAACTGCTGCGCCGAGAAACAAGCTTCAGATGCTTGACTCCAAGAGTCTTTTCCTTTCAGGTTTTGGATGTTTTCAATAAAATTCACCGCCTGCTCAATATGATGGTCTTCAATTCTATATACACTTTCACCTTTAATCCATTCATAAAGTGCAATATTCTGAAGCTTGTCAAATGCAACTACCTTTGGAGTTTTTCTTAAGTCTTCAACCAGTTTTAAAGCATTCACTTCAGTTTGCATTCTTGGTCTTGAATCAACCAATAAATCTGGATAGTCTTTTAATAAAATACTATTATTTTTATTAATTGATAATTTATATATTCTACTGTTTCCTCGACCTTTTAGCCTTTCAACACTATTAATTGGCTTGTCATAAATAGAACTTACAAGATGTTTTATTTCACTATTCTCAATCTCTCCAATTGAGGCTATCTCAATGTCATTCCAATTATTGCATAACTCACCTCCACTTAACGTTGAAGAAGACATAGTGAAATGTATTTTTTTAATCTCAGGAAAGTCATGATGTAAAAATACTTCCTCTAAATCATCTATAAAAACATCTAGATTTAAATTTCTAATTTTTAAAACCTTTTCACTTTGAGTGTTTGCAAAAAAAATATTTTTTCTGTTAATACCATAGAGATTATCTTTAAAAAAACCTTGGTTATCCATCCACTTTAGGGATGCTTTACGTAGCAAAGTTTTAGTTTTATCAAAATGGCCATATTTGGTTTTATGGCTTACAATGTATACTGTATGGCCCTCTAATTTACAGCGTAGTAAAAAACGAGCGACTCCAGGAAATATAGTAGCTTTTTGCATGCTGGGTCCATAAACTCGCCCTTGCATTTTTTGCCATATAGTTTGCCCATCCTCAAGAGTATCTAAGAGAAGCTTTAAGTCCTGCTTACTGCCCTTCCACTGCTCATTTACTAGACCTTCTATCTTGGCTTCTGATGTAAAAACATCATTATAGCAAGCTATAGTATTATCAAAGTCCAAGCCAATTAGCATTTATTTAAGAAAGATTTATATTTTGCATTCTCTTAATATTAAAATACATTTCATCGTCAAGAGAATTCGGTAACAATCCTTTATCAAAGGCCTCACACAAATCTGCTACAGCATCTCGAATGGTATGTTTTGCTTCAAAACCTAACTCGGTTTGAATTTTTTTTGATGAAACATGATAAGAGCGATTGTCATCAGAATGACTCGTAACTAGTTTCACATCATCACCAACAGTATCTCTAACAGTTTCAGCGATATTTTTTACTGAATGATTTTCATAGCCAGCATTATAAATTTTCCCTGCAATTTTTTCTTTTGGCGACCTAAGAAGAACCATATACACTTCAACCATATCTTTTATATGTATATTTGGGCGAAGCTGATCGCCACCAAATATTGAAATTTCTCTTTTATGATAGGCTAGGTTGGTCAATATATTGACAACTACATCAAGGCGCTGTCGAGGAGAGTATCCACACACGGTCGCAGGACGAATAGTAGTAGTAGTGAAATCATCAGACTGATATTCGGCCAATATTTTTTCGCAATCTGCCTTAAAAATAGAGTAATCTGTTAAGGGTTCTAATTCCATTTCTTCGTGCACATTAGGCTCTTCTTTTATACCATATACACTTGAAGAAGATGCGTAGAAAAATCGTTTTACATTTGAGTTTTTTGAAATTTCAACTAAAGGTCTAAATGCATCAAGATTTATACTTTTACCTAAATCAGGATTCATTTCAAAACTAGGGTCATTAGAAATGCATGCTAAATGAATCACAACATCATGACCAGGTATCAATTCTCGTAGTAAGTCTTGATCTCTGATATCACCTTTAACGGCATTTAAATTATCATGCTTCGGCAAAACATGCTCACCATAGATCATAAGATCTAAAACCGTAACTTCAAAACCTTGTTTAAGTAAATGGGGAACCATAACAGCTCCTACATAACCAGCGCCACCCGTTATAAAAACTTTATTCATAATCTATTCTCTATATTAGTTTAATTTAATTTATTAAGCAGAATATTCCCTTTTACCAATGACTAAATCTACAATTGTTAAAAGCCAAATCTGATGAATATTTTCTACATAGTTATATGCCTTACTGTCTACCCAAAGATTAACATCGCCTAATTGATTTAGGGGATTATCATGAGTAAAGCCAGAAAGCGTAACAACTGAACTAAAATTCCCTTCACGGGCAGCTTTAACTCCATTTAGCATATTTTCAGATCTTCCGCTAGAAGATATTACAATAAGTAAATCTCCCTCATCTCCATAGAAATCTATAGCTTTTTCAGCCCAATATTCAAACCCATAATCATTAGAAAAACATGTAATAAGACCGGCATCACTAAAATTAAGGCATCTAAGCTTTGCATTTTTAGTTAGGTCGACACTAAAATGACTTGCAATTGAAGCGCTCCCTCCGTTTCCAATTATTATAATTTTTTTATTATTACTAGAGACATCTAGTAATAAATTACGAACTTTAACTAACTCGTTAATTAACTCATCATTGGGTTGTAAAAGCTCAATAAAGCCTTGAAGATAGTTTTTAATAAATTGATGACCTGACATAATATTATTTTAGCAAATGAGAAATGGTTTTTAAAAGTTTAGACTTACTAACTGGCACACTATTTCCAACAGTTTCTACAGATTGTGCAGCAGCCAGAGATCCAATAAAGAGAGACAATTTTTCATCTAAATTACTATATAAACAAACCGATAGTAGGGCTAATAATGCATCTCCAGATCCAATTTTATCAATTACTTGAGCTGCAAATCCTGGACATCTTTCTGGATTATTATTACTTTTAATAAGGAAAACTCCATTCTTGCCTTGCGTTACAGCAATATATTTTGAACTAATCATATCTTTTAGAGTAACACCCATCTCCTCAACATTTCCATCTCGCTGTCTCAACTCATGACGAAGTTCACTTTCATTAATAATCAAACAATTAACATTGTGATATTTCCTTATGTTATGAGTTCCAATATTTGCAGCATTCACTTGAGCATTTAAACTGACAAATTTATCTGAATTAGAAATATGATCAGCAATTTTAGGTGTTATAACTCCATGACCATAATCAGAAACGATAACTAAATCATGCTCTTTTGAAAGCTTGTCAAAAGATTGTATAAATTTAGCTTCTTCACTCTCATTAAGCATATCATCATTTATAGAATAAACACCTAATATTTTTTTTCTGTCAATATTATCTACAAATCTCCGCTTAACAATAGTGGGAGAGTTGCTTTTATTCAAAAAGTTAAGAATAATATTCTCTTCTATATTATTCTCGATAAAAGATTTATATTCGTTATCTTTACCAAGGAAACTTAACACCGAAACATTTTTACAAAAACTGCTTAAGTGGCGTGCAATAGCTAATGAGCCGCCTAAATATTCTTGAGTTTCTAGGTCTCGTAAAACCAAGACAGGCTCCTTGCCAGATTTACCAAGTGCCTCACAAAAAACATACTGATCAATAATAGTTTCACCAATAACGAGGACATTTAATTTACTAATGTCTTCTACTTTTTTTTGAATCATTTCGAAACTATCCTTGTCGCCAATATTTCGAATAAATAATTCTTGCTTTTTTGAATATATGTTGCCAAATTTATTCAATAGACTACTTGAACTAAAAGTTATATCATTGGTATAAATTATCTTTCCACCAATTGATTTAACAGCATTCTCTTCATCTGATATTTTCCCAGTTATGTCATCCGAATGATTTTTATAGTCAGGTCCTTTGCAATAAACATTTGGTTGAATAATTTTTATTATTTCTTCAGCTGTTGGCCAATTATTAGCAACAACATAGTCAACTGACTCGAGCTCAGATAAAGCTTCTAAACGAAGAGATGTTGAAAAGGCAGGTCGACCAGGGCCTTTGTGAACAAATTCATCTGGTGTAATGGAAACCACAAGAATATCGCCAAATGTTTTTGCCTCTTTAAAATGTTTAATATGTCCAACATGTATTAGATCAAACACACCATGGCAGTGGACTATCTTTTTACCTTCAGACTTTAATTCAGAAAAAAGTATTTCGAGATTTTCTAGGTTTTGAATTTTTTGTTTCATCTTCTAACTCAAGTACTCAAACCATTGCTCTGTTGCTTTAGCGATAGACTTTTTATCCCATACTGGGGCATCTTCCCAGTACTCCATATTATTAAGCAAAATCTGAACACCAGCTTCTAAACTAACTTTTGGCTCCCAATTTAACAATTGAGTTGCTTTAGAAATATCCGCCCAAGTGCAATCTGGTTCGCCAGGCCTTTTTGGAATATAGGTTATATCACCTCCTAGTAGCTCCACCAAGCGATTAATACTGTATGTATTATTTGATCCAATATTAATAACCTCGCCACTTAAATCACTTTTAGCTGAAGTAACAAGAGCGCTTACAACATCTGAAACAAAAGTAAAATCACGAGTCTGGTTGCCATCTCCTACAACTGTATAAGGCTTTTTAGCTAACTTTTGAGCCAAAAAAACACCAAAAACTGCGCCATAAGTGCCTGATGTTCTGGCTCTTGGGCCATATACATTAAAAAAGCGAAGAGATATAGCTGGTAAATTATATAACTGGCACCAGTGCATAACCAGCTGTTCGCCAATATTTTTGGTTAGGGCGTATGGATACTGTGGACCTATTGCAGCATTTTCTTTAGTTGGGTATTCATCAGGAATGCCATAGCAAGAAGAAGATCCAGCATAAATTATTTTTTTAACCTGATACTTTCGACAAGCCTGAAGAACATTAAAGGTGCCATTGACATTAGATTTATAGTACTCAGTAGGATTTTCTATTGAAGGCACAATATCTGCTAACGCTGCAAGATGAAAAACCCAATCAGCATCCTTAAAAATTGGCTCTATCAAGTCAAAATTACAAATATCAGCCTGTACAAAAGTAAATTTAGAATTTTCAACTAAGTGTGTAATATTTTCTTTCCTACCAACGCTTAAATTATCAATCACGATAACTTCATAATTTAAATCTATTAGTAAATCAGCTAAATGACTTCCAATAAATCCCGCTCCACCAGTAACTACAGTTTTCATATAATTCCTATCTATTCCTTATTAACTTAACATAGGTTAAATCTGCTAATGATAACCCCAAATATTCCAAACCAATACTCATTACTTCTTAATAATTCAACTGTACAAAATTATGCAATTTTCCACACTGCTTGTAAGATAAATTGTGTTGCTTACAAAAAACGACAGTTGCTTTCAGCCACTCCTGGCACAGTTTAGCTTTTAGGTTACCCGGCTCGTAGTATATTCCCGTATGAATAACGCCACTGTTATGCCCGGTCTGATGGCTTGCCAACACGTGGCCGATCAGGGCCAGGCGAATCTTGCGGTCAGTCACAGCTTGATAGTTATGCATGCTGTACTTCTGTTGAGATAACTATTAGCACTTAACTGACGAGGTTAGGTCCCAGTCAGTCTCGATGTTTGTTAGCTGACATACCAAGGCATGGCTTGGGCAATACCTGCTGCCAAACGATGGGATGGCGCGTAGCTCAACAAGCGCTGCGCCTTGCCGATGTCGGCCTGGCTGTGGCGCACGTCTCCCGCCCGAAAGTCGCGGTACACGGGTTGGGTGTCAGCGCTCACGCCGTTGGCGGCCAGGTTGACGCGCAGCAAGGCAAACAATTCGTTGAGTGTGGTGCGGTCACCCACAGCCACGTTGTAAACCTGATTCAATGCGGGATTCATGAATTGCCGCGCTTCGCTCGCAATGACGGGCTCGACGGTGGCAGCCAGCAGGTTGGCTTGCACGGCATTCGCAATAAAGCAGAAATCGCGGCTGGTTTCACCGTCGCCGTTGATATAAACCTTTCCGCCAGCCAGCAGCGCGGCTGTCCATTTTGGGATGACGGCGGCATAGGCGCCATTGGGGTCCTGACGACGGCCGAAGATGTTGAAGTAGCGCAGGCCGATGGTGTTAAAGCCATAGCAGCAAGCAAACACGTTGGCATACAACTCGTTGACGTATTTGGTCACGGCGTAAGGGCTGAGGGGTTGGCCAATCACGTCTTCCACCTTGGGAAGGCCGGGATGGTCGCCATAGGTGCTGCTGCTTGCAGCATAGGTGAAGCTTTTGACCCTGGCGTCGCGCGCGGCAACCAGCATGTTTAAAAAGCCGGTGATGTTAGTTCCATTGGTGGTGATGGGGTCTTCCAAGCTGCGGGGAACGCTGCCGAGAGCAGCTTGGTGGAGGACGTAGTCGACGCCCTGGCAGGCTTTTTGGCAGTCGGCCAGTTCGCGAATGTCGCCCGGAATGAAGTTAAAGTTGGCCCACTGCGCAGGGGTGACGAGAGTTTGTACTTCGTCCAGGTTGCGCTGGTGTCCGGTGGCAAAGCTGTCGAGGCCGACCACGCGCTGGTTGAGCTTGAGCAAGGTTTCGAGCAGGTTGCTGCCGATGAAACCAGCCACGCCGGTGATAAGCCAGGTATGGGGCGCAGCGACTAGGCGAGTTAGAAGTTGATTGTAGGCTGACATAGGCAAACTCATAGACGCCACAGGTATGCACCTGTGGCTGTAATGGCTTCGGGCATATAAGCGGATTTGATGTCGATAAACACTCCACAGCGCTTCAACGGGGCCAGCAGATTGGCCACAGGCTGGGTGGTGTATTTAGCATGCGAAACTGCGGCAACAATCGCGTCGGCGTTCTGAGGCAACTGGTGCCACTCCCTGAGCGTAATACCGTATTCGTGCAGCGCTTGCTCAGCATCGGCTAGGGGGTCGTGCACATATACTTCACAGCCAAATTCCTGCAGCTCCTTCACCAGGTCTGCCACCTTGCTGTTGCGCAGGTCGGAGCAGTTTTCCTTAAATGTAAGACCTAATACGATGACCTTGGCGCCCCTGATGTTAGTGCCGCTACGAATCATTTGCTTGATAGTTTGCTGCGCTACGTAGGCGGCCATACCATCGTTGATGCGACGGCCGGCCTTAATGACTTGCGGGTGGTAACCCAGTATCTCGGCTTTGTGCGTCAGGTAATACGGGTCCACGCCGATGCAGTGGCCTCCCACCAGACCGGGGCGAAACGGCAAAAAGTTCCACTTGGTGCCGGCCGCCTTGAGCACTTCCAGCGTGTCGATGCCCAGGCGCTCGAAGATGATGGCCAGCTCGTTCATCAGGGCAATATTGAGGTCGCGCTGCGTATTTTCGATCACTTTGGCGGCTTCAGCCACTTTGATGCTGCTTGCCTTATGGGTTCCTGCGGTGATGATCGATTTGTAGAGGTTATCAACGATATCGGCTATTTCTGGGGTGGAGCCCGAAGTGACTTTTTTGATGGTGGTGACCCTGTGTTCTTTGTCGCCGGGGTTAATTCGCTCTGGACTGTAGCCACAATAAAAGTCTTTATTGAAGGTGAGGCCTGAATGCCGTTCTAGTATTGGTACACAGACTTCTTCGGTAGCACCAGGGTAAACAGTTGATTCGTAGATAACGATATCGCCTTTTGACAGTACTTTGCCGACAGTTTCACTCGCTTTTTCCAGTGGAGTGAGATCGGGGCGTTTATGACTATCAATGGGTGTGGGAACGGTAACGATGTAGATGTTGCAAGACTTAAGCTGTTCGATATCGGTGGTGTAATTCAGCTGCGTGGCCTGCTTAAGTTCAGCTTCATCGACTTCTAGCGTTGAATCGTGACCTGAAATAAGCGCGGCTATGCGTGGGCCATTGATATCAAAACCGGTTGTGGGGTATTTTTTACCGAATTCAACCGCCAGTGGCAGACCAACGTAACCGAGGCCAATAATGGCTATTTTATTTTTCATATTGTTGATTTATCCAATCTTGATATTCACCCGACATAATAATACCAAAACCACGTTGATTAGCAATACTAACGAGTTCTTTCCCAACCTGGCCTTGTGCACCGGTAATCAAAATTTTCATTTTAACTTTCGGCTCTCATTTCTACTTCGGTCATAAAATCTTTATAAGCGGGTAATTTTTCAGCTGGTTGATCTTTTAACTTCACATTTTGTTTATCTTTATCTGAGAGAGAGATTTTTTCTGCTATTTCAGCGATAGACCAGTCAATGTTTAAATCGGGATCATCCCATGCAATACCTTGTTCTGATTCAGGATGGTAATAATCGGTACATTTATAAATAAAATCAGCAGTTTCTGATAAGACAACAAAACCATGTGCAAAACCCGGTGGTACGTATATCATTTTAATATTGTCTTCATTGAGTTCTGTGCCGTACCATTGACCGAAGGTAGGTGAACTCGAACGCACATCCACCACCACATCAAAAACAGAACCTGCTGCAACACGTACTAACTTCCCTTGTGTTTGTGTCATTTGATAATGCAGACCACGCAAAACACCCTGGCTTGAACGTGTGTGGTTGTCTTGCACAAAATGCGCATTGATACCGGCTTGTAGCAGCACATCTTCACGGAAGGTTTCTAAGAAAAAACCACGTTTATCAACATAGGCTTTTGGCTCAATAACAATCACACCGGGTAAGTTTGTTGTAATAATATTCATTGATATTTAATTAATTCTGTCTTGTTTGAGTAAAGACATTAAATATTGACCGTAACCACTTTTCAATAAGTGAGGTTCAGCTTCTATAAGTTTGATAATTGATGCTAATCTCATATGTATATTAAGTGTTAAAGCTTTACTATTTACCTGTTTCTGCATTTGTTAATTTTTCAACCTCTTTTTTAAGCACTTCGTACTCTTCGGTTTTAACTTTTAAAAACATAATGGTCAATTTCGTTTTTTCTGCCACACCTTTTGGTGTTAGAAGGTATGAATATTGGAGTTTATGATTGCTGTTTTTAAAGTTATTAATTTTGACAAAGCCCTTCTGGATCAAGCTTTTAAGGCAATAGTTAACCTTACCAAGACTTATCCCTAATCCTTCTGATAATTGCCTTTGGGTGAGGTTAGAGTCTTGCTCTAAAGACTTTAATATTTGGTATTTGCTCTGCTGATTGGGCATGCTACCGCCAGGTTACACAAGAATAATTTTGCACAACTAAATTCGATTTACTGGTCATTTTAACCCATGTTCAATGACTGAACAGACCAATTTAAAAAGCTAAAAGCTAAATGTTTACGTTAATTTTGTTTAACATAGTATTCTACTGATTTTTAATGATATTTAAACGATGGCTTATACTGATATTGACTTTAGCGATAAAACCATTTTAATTACTGGTGGTGCTGGTTTTATTGGTAGCAATCTTGCGTTTTATTTTCAAGAAAAATTTCCGAAATCTCATATTGTAATATTCGACTGTTTTCGAAGTGAAGAGACATTTGCCAATGGTAACCTACAAAGTTTTGGTCATTATAAGAACTTGATTGGTTTTAAGGGTGATGTCATCTGCGGAAACATTAATCATAAAGCCGACCTATCCTTGCTTGATGGTTACACATTTGACTATATTTTCCATCAGGCAGCTATTTCTGACACTCGAGTGTACGATCAGGAACTGGTGATTCAAACCAATGTTAATTCATTTTACGATTTACTTGATATTGCAAAAAAAAATAATGCTGTCATGGTTTATGCAAGCTCTGCTGCAGCTTATGGGAGCTTGGCTTCTCCTCAAGCTGTTGGCACTGAATCACCTGAAAATCCATACGGTTATAGTAAATATGCTATGGATCAAATTGCCAATCGTTTTATGCAACAAAACCCTGAAATGAGTATTGTAGGCCTTCGATATTTTAATGTTTATGGACCTAGAGAATATTACAAGGCAAAAACCGCCTCCATGGTTATACAGCTAGGACATCAAATTTTAGATGGCAAAGCGCCAAGGCTTTTTAAAGGCTCTGATCAAATTTTAAGAGATTTTATTAACATTGAAGATGTGGTGCAGGCCAACATTAAA
>Ga0308016_10001848_pt1 | contig 10348 bp, 13 predicted proteins | sample Neamet233_FD_203129 | JGI IMG/M metagenome (GOLD analysis project Ga0308016, IMG submission 203129) | Marine microbial communities from water near the shore, Antarctic Ocean - #233 | ecosystem: Environmental > Aquatic > Marine > Unclassified | place: Southern Ocean | collected 2014-07-28
CTTTACTTTAAGATCGCGAAGTTCTTTAGAGCTTAGTTTTTTAGCTTCAGTTATAGATTCATGCATCATATCGTATAAAGTATCAGATATCTTTGCACCAGTTGTTTTGCCACCGTTCTTTTCGATGGCTCTTCTAGCTTTTAATGCATTTTTCTTAAGTACAATGTGAAAACCTTTCTTACCTTTAAGAAATCGTTGTCCTTGTATTTTAGAACCAATAGATCTTGCATTACCTCTTGTATCTATAATAACATACTCTGCTTCATTTAATTTGCCCTCTTTAAACATCCAACCAAACGCCTGCTTAGCATATTCCATCGCAGCATCAGGCCGTTTTTCCTTAAACTTTTTTATTAGTTTTTTTACAGAGTCTGTGGAGATTTCTGATGCGTCATCAAGTGCATCTTTAAATTTAGCTGAAACCATATTAAAATTATTTCCTTCAGTTAAATCTTCCTTGTGAAATAGCTTTTCACTATCTTTGCTATGAGGATCTTGAGTCATAAGAGTTCCATCAGGCATTTTATGAGTTGGACCTGTCCATTCGTTACCGTCCTTTGTGTAATGCTTTACACCTTTTTTCTCATTAAGAAATTTTTCCTTTTGTGAACTATGGGTTGGTTCAACTACTCTGGAAAGTTTTATTAATTCTTCTTGAATTATTTTTTCTATGATATTTTTTTTCACGGGAATTCTCTTGTGGGTTTATTGTTTATTAAAAAGCATCCATTATTATAACGTCTATTTCGTTTTGGATATCCTCTATTTTAGCTTCCATTTGCATCATTATATTTGCTTGAAATCGTGCAACTTCTTCTTCACCGTTAAATATAAGTATTGTTGGTATAACTACAATCTTATATTTGGCTGCAGCTTTGGTGTCTTTCTGTATATCTATAAATGTTGTTTTGCATTCGCTTAATTCTTCTAACCAGGTTACCTTGTTTCCTTCGTTAAAGCCAGCATTAAATTGTACTACACATAAGCCGTCATTACCACATGGAGATTGACCCGACGCTGTGCTTGACACCAGCATTAATATTAGTATTAATAAATAACCTGCAAAAACTTTCCAAATTGTGTAATCTTTACTCATTTTTGTTTCTCCTTCTATCCATTTTGCTACCTACAACATATCTGATACTATCATATGTTCCATCTGGGTAATCTAATCGTTCTAGTTTATATAGAATTCTATCTATGCCTGCCCTTATAGTATCTAAGTCTAACTGTGTTCTTTCTATTATGCAATACATTGAATCTTGAAACGCTATATCTTCTTTAGTTGGTATCCATGGTGCTTCTTTTTTAACCTTTTCAATAACTGGTGTAGTTCTATATACACCCGCTATAACCAGCGTGCTCAATAACAGAGATGCAATAGTTAATATTGATGATCTTGATGTTAAACACACATTTTTGTTTAATATTTTCATTTATCGCAACCTGTCAATTTTATCATTTAATTTGTCTAATTGTACTTTAATTTCTTTAACATCTTCTTGAGTGGTCATGATTGTTTGGCGAACTAGTTGGTCTTTCATATCAAATTCCATTCTAGATATTACTGGTGGAGTTGGTTCTGGTAATAATTTAGCTTCATCTATATCTGCCTGCAATGCAAACCACATACCTACTACTGTTGCTATTAAAGCCGCAATACCACCAAGTGTTTTTATACTTACGTTTAAGCTAGTGTCTTCGTTCAATTCCTTTGCCATTATTTTTTCCCTTAAAATACTCTGTAATTTATTCCAGCACTAAATCCGTGCCATGTTCTATTCCAATACTTGTTGTATGTTCCTTCTACAAATACACCTAAATTCTTATTAAACCAGTGACCATATACAATACCACCCGAATAATCTTTCCACTGGCCATCATTATACTTGTGATAGCTAAATTCACTAGCATCGTTATAGTGTAGTGGCATTATACTACCCCATGCATGTAGCCAATCTTTTTTTGAATATCTGTAATAGTCAAATCCTACTACCCATGAATGCTGTATTACGTTTGATAATTGATTTCTTTTCTTTTCAGAATAATTTGCCAATACAGATGGTATAACAACAGCTTCCCATACTTCTGTACTTGTTGCAACTGTATTTCCTGATGGATCAAAGTATTCAATACCACCTTGTCCGTCAAATACAACACCGTATCCTTCTTCTAACGCTAGAAAAGTATAATGTAGATTGCCATTTGACAACAACCATTCTGCTAATGGGTCGTATCCATATGGTTCAGCTAACCGTTGAGCTATACCAAAGTTAATAGATAATCCATCAACCTTTTTAACCTTATACCTATATCTTTGAGAAGCCTCAAAGTATTTTATATCTGCAAATCCGTCTTCTAGATATTCTACTTTTGCTATGAAATGTTTCCAACAATATTTATTACTACAACCATCATCTGCCACGTATCTAATCATGTGGTGTTGATCTAAGTATAATTCGCCTTCCTGTCTTTTGTATTCAGCTTCAAATAAGAATTCAAAATTATTTGTCCACCTTCCTATTGTTGAGTTATCTGAAAATGAATTTTCTTTACCATTTTTAAATGCCTCTTTTGGCTGGTATCCAAATTTCTTCTGTTTTCTAACACCTAGTATAATAGAATAATCGTATGGGGTTTTTACAATTGATTGTTGTAGACCATTTGTTACTGAAAACTGGTCTTCATCTGATAAGGATGTTCCACCGTTTACTGCACCATATATTGTTCCAAATTTAAAAAATTCTTTAAATGTAGTTTGTCCACTACTAAAAAATGGCAACAATAATAATAAAATAAATAACTTTTTCATGCTTATCCTCTTTTAGACTTTTTGTATTCGCCCATTGCATAGTTACTCATTATCTTTAAAGTATCTGCAATATCTCTAAGCAAATCAGATCCACCAGCTTCTTTTGCTTCTTGAATAAATTGTCTTAAATCATCTTGCATAGTACCTGTTTTATCCCACTTTTGCATGATATTGGATTTTATACGCTCGTTTAATTGTTTTCTTCGCCATTTTGAGTCGTTAAATTTTTCTGCCATTGTTTTGTTCTCTTATTGTTTGATCACCTTTGTTATAAATCTTTTATTGTTGTATATAAGTATCAAGTTGTACACACCGTTGGGATAGTCTGACAAATCAATTCTCTTAGAATCTTTGTTTATTAGTAGTTTACCCATAATATCGTAAACCTCAACCTCTACACTTAATCTTGTTTCTATTGTTATTATATCTGTTGTTGGATTAGGATATACAATAATTCCTAATGCTGATATATCTTCTATTGCAGTTGGCCAACCTAATTCACAATAGTCATACATTGATTGGCAACTTGCGTCCCAACTATTAGTACAACAGTAATCATCTACGTCTATTACCCATGCAAAGCAGCCATCATTTAACCAGAATCCTGATCCAAATGGAGCACCTAACCCAGTAACACAACCAACTGCTTCATATAAACAGGATGTTGAGTCTGAAGTATTAGCTGTTGGATCGTAATTATATGCTGCTACATCTGTACATCCTGATACAGGTAATATGCAATTTGAAGGTATATATTCTGTATTTGCCAGAGGATCAAAGTTTAGTGCTGTTGTATCCATGCAACCCAATATCTCTGCAATACAACTACCATTATCTGTATTTGCCAACGGATTGTAATTAAACGCCAATATATCCATACACCCATAAATGTAAGGAATACAACTATTATCATCCGTGTTAGCAGTTGGATCATAATTAAACTGTATAGGATCTGTACATCCATAAATAAATGGAACACATGAGCCATCATCTATGTTTGCTAAAGAATCATAGTTAAATTGAGTTGGATCAGTACAGCCGGGTACTGGTAATATACATGAACCATCATCTACATTTGCTAATGAATTATAATTTAATGCAGTTATATCAGTACAACCTAATAATATTGTTATACAAGATAAATCATCTGTATTAGCTAGAGGATCGTAGTTTAATGCTGTAGAATCGGTACATCCAAGTATTATTGAAGTACAGGACCCGTTATCAGTATTAGCTAGTGGGTTGTAATTAAACGCAGTTGAATCGGTACAGCCATATACATACGGAATACAAGAACCATTATCAGTATTTGCTAGTGGATTGTAATTAAATTGAGTATTATCAGTACAACCATTAATAATTGGAATACATGTTCCGTCATCAGTATTAGCTAAAGGATTAAAGTTAAATTGTGTATTATCCATACATCCATAAATAAAAGGAATACATGAACCATCATCTGAATTTGCAGTTGGATCATAATTAAATGCTATAGGAGATGTACAACCATATATAATACCTAAGCAAGAACCATCTTCTGTATTTGCTAAAGGATTATAATTTATTGCTGCAGTATCTGTACATCCAAGTATTATTGGAGTACATGATCCGTTATCAGTGTTAGCTAATGGGTTAAAATTAAATGCTAATGAATCTAAGCATCCGTAAACAAATGGGATACAAGATCCATTGTCTGTATTAGCAAGTCCATCGTAATTGAATTGTGAAGGATCTGTACATCCATATATAAAAGGAATACAAGAACCGTCATCTGAGTTTGCTGTTACATCGTAGTTAAACTGTGATGCATTTGTACAGCCATAAATAAAGGGAATACATGAACCATCATCAGTATTAGCAGATGAATCGTAATTAAAAGCACTTACATCAGTACAACCTAATATGATTGATATACATGAACCATCATCAGTATTAGCCAATGAGTTATAATTTAATGCTAAAGAGTCTGTACATCCATATAAGAAAGGAATACAAGAACCGTTATCAGTGTTGGCAAGAGCATCATAATTTAATGCAGTTGAATCAGTACATCCGAAAATGTAAGGTATACATGAACCGTTATCAGTATTGGCTGATGGATCATAATTCCATTGTGTTGCATCCATGCATCCATATACAAAAGGAATACAAGAATAGTCTTCTGTATTAGCTAATGGATCAAAGTTGAATGCTGTTGGATCTGTACAACCAAATACTTTTGCAATACAAGGATCTGTCTGATCTAATACACTAGTCCAATTAACTGTTGCTAATGAGTTATAATTAAATGCATTAATATCCATACATCCAAAATTTGCATAATTAAGACAGTAACTTCCGTCATCAAAATCAGCAACAAACCCTTGTGTATGATATTCTAAATAAGCTTCATCTGTACATCCAGGATTAAAATAACAAGAGCCATCATCTGTATTTGCTGTATCTACATAATTTACTGCAGTTGAATCTATACAAGCATATATTCTATCTATACAGTTATCATCGCAATCAGGGTAGCTTGAATAAAATCCATTATCGAATGGAGAATTGTATACATCAATTTGATCTGTAAATACGTTTGTTCCTCCTTCTTGAATAACTAACCCGTATGGATTTCTTATTTGGAACATACATTGGTCTTTGGTTCCTTGTGATTGATTAAATGAATAAAAATATGTATGAACTTCTTCTGATGTATTCAGTGGAAGCAGTGTATCTAATTGTAATTGGTTAGATTCTAAAGTAAATGGACCCCAAAACGTGTTTCCTTGAGTAACTACTAAAAATGAACCTGCCCAACCATTATCTGCCCAATCAGTTAGTGTTAGTAGGTTATTACATGTAGGATTGTTATACTGTGAAGTTGCAGTAGAATCATAGTTAAAGGCTGCTGGATCTATACAACCATATATGTTAAATGTAATACATGATCCATCATCAACATTTGCTAATGAGTTATATTCTTGATATGCTGGATCTGTACAGCCAAATACATCAGCAACTACACATTGATTAACCGTTCCTATTTCACTATATGTTAAACCGAAATCTCCCATACCTTGAGATATGGTATCACAGTCAGTATAAACTATCCATGTTCCATCAATACCACCAAATTGTGCACCTCCTAATCCATCACCATAAGCATCTGTTATTGTAAATTGTATTTCAGTACCATCGTCAATACAAATCTGCTTAGTAACTATTTGTCCTACTTGAATATTAGCAAATTGACCTTGAGGTGCATCATGAATCAATGCACCTGCCGTTGTATAAATATTCCAACCAATTTCGCCTGCATACTGATCAAACATAATTTCAACTGTTACCAATGTTTGTCCTGCTGAACATACAATAGCTCCTCCTCCACCACAACTACCATCGTCTAGTGTTGCAGCTGGATTATAATTTCCTGCCGTTGAATCTGTACATCCTGGAATGTTTATACATGAACCATTATTTACTCCAGCCGTTGGATCATAGTTTAATGCATTAGGATCAGTACAACCATATATAAACACACATGGATCCATTTTCCAAGGTTCACCCACTATAGCATTTACATTAGTTCCTGGTACAAATGTTGCTCCATCACCATCAGCCTGTGATTGCATTGGTACTACATAAATTAATATTGCAGGGGTATTACAATTATTTGGTGAAAAATTAACATGATCTACAAACCATTGTTGTCCACTAAGTCCCACATACAATCTATTACCTATTGCAAATAAGGAAGGATCATTCCAATAATCTACCGAATCAACTCCAAAATAATTTTGATCCCAAATAGTTAAATTACAACTTCCTCCTCCTACTATTAAACCATTAGGTAATTGACCTGCTAATGAATCGTAATTGGAAGCATTTGGATTCATACAACCCTCTAAAAACTGACAAGACCCATCGTCCATAGAGGCTAATGAGTCAAAGTTTAATGCTATTGGGTCTGTACATCCAGATGTTGGTGGTGCACATGGCCATATATTAACTAGTGTATCTAAGGTAAAGAATGACATTGTTAATGGATCATAGTTTAATATTTGACCTTGACAATCGTTTTGCATTTTAAACCATGCAGGGTTTTGCGATAACCAACCATCTCCATAAGAATCATTAAGTGTAACAACATAGTCACCTGAGTTTAAAGGTATAATTGTATCTAAATATTCGTATGGGTCTGTTGGTTGATGAAAAATAACAGTGTCACCCGATATAGTATCTTCTACCATAAAGAAATTAGACTCTTGTGGAGCATAGAAGTCGTATTGTACCACAAATTGTACCCAACTATCTGTATTTCCATATTGTGCAAATAACATTGTTGGCAATAATGCCAGTACTACTAATAACTTTTTCATAACTTATCCCTTAAATACTTTTTTCTTACCACCATGGTATTCGTATGCATGACCTTCAATTTTTAATTGTTCGTTTATACAAATAGAATTACCATCTGTATCTTGTATAAATAGTTCTCCAAGAACTCTTCCATATTTTCCTACTCCATGGGACTTTAATCTAAAATATCCCGGCTTAGATGATGTTTCTTCTAACAACTCAATTACTCTTGCTTTTGCTGCAAGTCCTTTCTTTTTTTCTTCAAGGTCTCTTGTTCTAGATTCCCAAGCATCAAGTCCCATAAAACGAATCCGCTTCTTAAACCATATATCGAAACCTACATCAATAAGAGCATCGACAGTATCACCGTCTACTACTCTATCTAATTTTGCTCTGTATATATACTTATCCATTATCTTAGATGTCTTAAGGCTTGAAGGGCTTTCATAGCTTTTGCTATAGCACCTTTATTTCTACCATGAGCACCTGGATCTTCCATTCTTGCCATGTTTTCAAATCTTTTTAATGAAAGCGTTGCAGCCTTTAATTCTTTTTCATATGGTCTAACACGCATTTTAGGGGCAGCTTCTTCAACAGTTTCTTCCTCGCTTTCTTCATCTTCTGTTATTCCAGCTTTAGCTTGATATGCTTGTTGTACACTAGCTAGTGTAGGTAATGAATCACCAAATTTTCTATTTTCGAATCCAGGAGTATTTTCATTTAATAGATTCTTTAAGTTTATTTTTTTGCTCATGTTATTCCTCTTAATTTATTTTTTACAAGTATTATTACCACATGCACAGGATCCGCCTTTACATGGTTTACAACTACAAATATTCCAATATGCCCAACCTATAGTTATACATAGTAATCCTAAGCCTAACCAATTATTTACACCAAATAGGCAACCAGCACCTACTGCTAGTACATATGCACCATAACAATTAATATAACATAATAAAGAATCTATAACTGTTTTATTTTCCTTGTATTCTGCTATTATTTTTTCGTCTAATTCAGTACTATCAAGTACTTTTTTTACAACCTTTTTAACAGTTTTTTTCACTGCTTTTTTCCTTTTTACTTTAACTACATTTTCATCACCAGGATCTGCTTGAGGTGAATTTTTTTGTTTTTTTGCCATAATTTTTCTCTACTTCTAATTGTTTACTAGTAATAAATATCATTTTTTATTGTAAATATTACAATCTACATGATATATATACATTACCCTTACTTCACCAAACTAGTGACTATTTTTACGTTTGGATATTTTTTCTTTAGTTTATCAACTGCTTTAATATTTTTAGGACTATCATCCATAAAATAAATAGGATCATATCCTTTTAATATTTCTGCTTCTATCCAATCTGCTTTGTCTTGAGGATTTGCGCTTCCTAATGGTACAACGTATGGCTGAATGCCTATTGTTTTAAAAAAATGATTTATTGGTGCACCTAACCTTCTAGCAGTTAATATAGTCACCTTTCTACCACCCTTTTCTAGTTGTTTGCGTAGTAAATCAACATTTTTTTTGATAATTTTTGGATTTCTTAATTTTCTATCAAAATCTTTAAAGTCGTATTCTTGTCCGTCCTCTAGTTTATGTACTGCAAATTCAGCTGGATCAAGTTTATCAACCTCTTTACCATTAATCATCACGTATACCCAAGAATCTGATTTAGCTAGAGTGTCGTCAAAATCAAATATGCTTAGCATTCTTTTTTCTAGTAATATGTCTTTTAATTTTATCATGCGAATGCTAAATTATCTTTTCCATATGTTTGAATATCTGATTGGTGCAATTCAGTTTCGTTATTACCAAGCCTATCTTTTCCGGTCTTTGCCCACATATTTGCATTTTTCTTTCCTTTACCAGTTGCTTTATATGCCATTCTCCAACCTTTAGGACTGATTGCGGCCCATCTGCCTGTGATAATTAGTTTCCATACATCACCGGGTTTTTTCCTCATGTCAGTTAATGTTCCAGGTATTATTTCTTGTAGTTTTATTCCCATTTTCTATTATATTTTTTTCTTTGGTCAGTTAATACATATTCTACTAAATCATGTTCTCCACAATGAGGACAACGTAATCTTTCAATGTGTGCTGCTTCATTTATCTTCCATTCTTCACTACACTTTTTGTTACTGCATTTATAAATGTATGTATGCCTAATAAATACCTTGTGGGCCATTATATATCTTCGTTTGGGTGCCAGTCATCCCAATCATCTGGCTCAGTTACCATTTCTTACAAGACCAATAACCTGCTGAAGTTTTATCTTTCTTATTATCACACTTGTGTCGTGCTCTAAAACTTGCTCTTGCTCCTGGATTGTTCTTTTTTATTCTATTTTTTTTACCTTTTGCACCAAAGTTTACCTTTTTTACACTATCACCGTCTTTAACATAAACTTTAAATTTACCAACATCTCCCTGCATTGGCTTATTTAATTTAACCTTTCTTCCTTGGTATTCAGCTTCTTCAAGTGTAGATTCAGTTGTTGATTTATTCATATCTGCAAGATATTCTATAAAACATTCTCTATCTTCGTTTCTAACCTCGTATTCATCTATATTTTCCCTATTTAACTTTTGACCAGCCTTTTTTGCAGCCTTATATGATTTTGATCTAGGATCAGATTTTTCGCCACGTTTTTTCTTTGCAGCAATGTTTGCCCAAAGGCCTTTACCTTTTTCCAACAATATATTTTTTAGTTTCATACGTATTTCTTCCAATTCTTTTCAGCTTTTCTTGCTGCTATCTCGTCAGGATCCTTTTTATACCCTAACTTTCTATTTTCTGCATGCTTTCTGTGGTCTTGAGTTGCATGAGTGTATTCGTGTAGCAGAGCTTTAATAATTTCTTTTTCGTTTTTCATTTTAGGTGTATACAAATAGATCTCGTTAGCTTCCCAATTGTATTCAGCATGTGGGTTAGCTTCTCCTTGTGATCCTGGAATTCCAGTTACCCGTACATAGATGTTAGTATGAAATTCTACCTTAGGAACTCCTCTTCTTGCTCTACCTAAATTCTTTACTATCTGTGGGTATACCCTATCAACTACTGCTTGTTTATCAAATCCTTCATTTATACTAGCTTCTTTTTTTGGCATAAGTTTTTTGATTCTAAAAGACAACATTTTTTTACCATTTATAGTAGGTTGACCCTTATCATCTGTTCCAAAAGATT
>Ga0308016_10001851_pt1 | contig 10339 bp, 5 predicted proteins | sample Neamet233_FD_203129 | JGI IMG/M metagenome (GOLD analysis project Ga0308016, IMG submission 203129) | Marine microbial communities from water near the shore, Antarctic Ocean - #233 | ecosystem: Environmental > Aquatic > Marine > Unclassified | place: Southern Ocean | collected 2014-07-28
TCTCTGGCTTTTGAGGCGAGTAATGCTTTATCGACGATTTGCTTCGCAACTGTGGGGTTTTCTTCAAAGAACTCGCCTAATTTTTCATAGACAACTGTTTGAACAATTCCTGTGACTTCACTGCTCACGAGTTTATCTTTGGTCTGTGAGGAAAACGAAGGATCAGGATGTTTTACACTCACGACAGCAGCAAGCCCTTCACGGACATCTTCGCCCGAGAGTGCATCGCCTTTGAGCAAATTCCGCTTCTTCGCATAGCCATTGATGCAACTGGTCAATGCAGTTCGCAAGCCAGACATGTGCGTTCCACCGTCTTTGTTTCGAATGATGTTGGTATAACAGAGAATCGACTCACTAAAGGCGTCAGACCATTGCAAAGCAAGTTCAATAGAAACGGGGCCTTTCTCAGTCTCTCGCTCTCCTTCGATGACGATAACGTCCTCGTGCATTGCTTCTTTCCGTTCATTGAGTTGGCGAACGAATTCTGCCAATCCGCCTTCGTAAAGGTGTTCAACGACATGCGGGTCCTCTGCTCGCTCATCATGGATGACGATTTGGAGTCCTGCGTTGAGGAATGATGTTTCCTTGAGCCGGGTGTTGATTTGTTCGAATTCGAATTCTGTAACTTCGGTGAAAATTGACAAATCCGGCTTGAATGTAATGGTGGTGCCTGTGTCGTCGCATGAGCCGATTTCTGCTAACGGCGCAACGGGGACTCCTGCTTCGAAACGTTGGTAGTGGATGATGCCGGAACGGTGGATGGTGACGTCCATCCACTCAGATACTGCATTGACTGCCGAAACACCAACGCCGTGAAGACCGCCTGAGACCTTGTACGAGCTGTTGTCGAATTTACCACCAGCGTGGAGCTTGGTCATGATCACTTCCGCTGCCGAGACGCCGTAGTCGTCGTGCAAGCCGACTGGAATCCCTCTGCCGTAATCACGGACTGAGAGTGAATGGTCGGGGTTGAGGGTGATGTCAATACGTGCTGTGTGGCCGGCGAGATGTTCGTCGACTGAGTTGTCGACGACTTCCCAAATACAGTGGTGGAGGGCTGAACCATCGTGCGGGTCTCCAAGATACATACCGGGTCGTTTTCGTACTGCCTCGAGGCCCTCGAGAACTTGGATGCTGGATGCGGTGTAATCGTCTGACAAAATTATTCCTCCGTGTGGGTGTTCGAGATGGGTTTTTATGGTTGAAAAATGAGTTGAAAAATGAGAGAGATTACGGGATAATTTTGGGCCGCAGTCCTCTATTTCTCACTCCTCACGCCCCTCTACAACTATACCCTGTGCCGAGGGGGTATAAAGGTACTGCAAAAGGGGTGTCAAACCACTCGTATTCCCCACCCGATTTGCGCATAGAAGACCGCTTCTTGGAGTCGGAAAAAATGCCGACTCAGAGGGTAAAAAAAAAGCCTCAAAACTTCTGCTTTAAGCCCGAATCCTCAACCCAATACAAGCGAGACCGTTAAGAAGCGTGCCAAAGTCGCCGAAAGTATGCCCAACCCCAAGATATGCGTATCTCTTGAAGAAACAACCGTGAAAGCAATGGTTGACGAAGCTGCTCGTGCAGGAATTCAAGGGGCCAATATGATTGAAGTTCGTTTTGACCGCCTGTATCTCAAAAAGCCTCAAGCAACTATTACCGAGGACTCAGAAGGCAAGCGTGTTTCTACCATGCCTTCAGTGAATGAATGGCCTGTTATGGACTTTGAAGAAGTCGATGTCGAAAAATCCATCGCCGCACTCAAAGAAGCAATCGCCCTCCCAGTTATTTTTTCAGTTCGCTCCGTTCGTGACGGCGGCCATTTCTCAGGTGATGAGAAGCAACGTCTTATCATTCTTCAAGCCGCTATCGAATCAGAGGTCAAATGGATTGACCTTGAATTATCGATTAAAGCCAAAGATCGTAAAGCTCTTGTTGAAGCAGCAAAAGCAGCAAAATGTCAAATCATCGCATCCCAGCATGACATGAATGGAACACCAAGTTCTGAAGATATCATCACCTTTATCACTTCAAATGCAGACAATGGAGACCTTGTTAAATTCTGCAGCACACTCAAAGACCACCAAGATGCACTTCAACTGGTCGATGCTGCAAACACATTGAGCGCTCAAGATTCAACCCCTCCTTACGCTATCATGGCGCTTGGAAACGGTGGCGATTGGGCTCGTATTCACGCTCCAACACTTGGGCAAGAATTGGTCTACGCAACCATGCGAGATGAATTCCGCCTCTCTGACAAGGGCCTTGTGAACGTTCGAGACCTCCAAGATGCTTGGAGACTCCTTGAGTATTAAGTTCGAAGATAGCCCTCGCAAACAGCGTTTTTAGGGTAACTCTGAATCTCTTCAGGCTTGTTCATCAAGCCGTTCTGTAATCGGTTGATATTCTGGAGGCGCAATCGCGACCGGTTCAGGAAGGCTGACGACCTCTTTTTGAGGCATAATCGATGGAGACGTGGGTTGTGGGTATTCAGCAGGCGTGTCAAGTGAGGGGACGATGTGTTGCGGCACCTCAGCCATCAATCCTGCTTTCATGTACTTTGCATTGAGAATAAATGGTATGGCAAGCGTGCCAAGAAGAGTTACCAAAAACACAAGAGAAACAGTGAACGGAGGAAGAATGAAACTTCGTTCAGTGGTAATGATGGTCACATCTGCAGCAATAATGGAATTCGGAACGTCCGCATCGTTATCATGAATATTATCCCAAGTGTCGATGACGATGTAGAAATCTTGCCAATTGGTGCCTGAAAAGAGTGATGAGTAGATCTCTGGACCGTCGAGATTCAAGGCAAAGTTCACTTCAGAAGTTTGCTCATACTCATGCGAATCTCGATACGACTTCCAACCTAAAAAATTGAAACTTCTCCATTCAGGTGGAATATTCGAAAGCGACTCCTCGAAGTCACCGTAATAGCCGTTTTCGTTATGAGCCTCAAGATACGATTGACTATAACTCTCATATTCTTGAGTCGTGAGGAGATAGACGTCACCATCAACGGCATTGAGATTGGTATCTTGAAGGCGAATACAAATCGTCGTCCGGTAATCGGCTGAAAGGTTGACTCGCAAAGCACCAACACTGTCGTTACCGATTAACATCGTCGTGTAATGGTTCTCCTCAAGTGGTTCAAGGCGAGGCTTCATCCAATCTTCATACATCCATGGTTCTTCAGGACTCATATCGTATGTGGGAGAATCTGGTGCAACCGATCCTCCACTTTCACCGGTATTTTCATCCTCATAATACATGTCATCCCACTCACCCCACCAATTGCCGTCGTGGTGTGGGACCAAAGCCATACGTTGAGCGGTCTCGTTCCAGCGAATTGGCGAAGTGTCGCCGGCACAAGAATCTGCAGCTTGTACCTGCATTGTGATTGGATTGGAAAGTATCACCAAAAGCATTGGCAAGAGCAAGGTCAACGTAATCGAACCCACTCGTATGTGCGATGCCATGTCCTCTCCTCATGTAGCGATACAAAAGGGGGTTATACAAACTAACGGTCAACCTCTTCTACGAAGAGGGCGGATATATCCACTCTCATCGCTTCTGCGTTCATCTTTCGATAAGATTCCGGGAGCAGGTGGTGGAGCATGGTGATCCATGCCAAGTAATCCCCCTTGATTTTCAACATGTTCAACGTCTGTATAGGTCTCTGCTGCTTGCTTTGCTTCATCTTCAACTTCAGATGGTTCTCGCATGACAAGCCAGCCGAGAATCAACGCCACTGAAATCAGGGCAACAAAGGTTGCCAGATCGGAACCTGCAGCAGTAAGCCAACTCTTCCAGTCATCGATACTGAAGTCCGACAAAGATGCTGGTGCAGAAGGTTCGGGATTGACATCGATTTCTTGATCCATCACGTCACAGATACCAACACTGTCGCAAATTTCCAAACGAATGGTATAGGTACCAACCTCACTCCAACTTCCAGTGACACGTGTCTCTGAGCCTGGTTGTGGTTCAATCCAATCATCAGCAGGGTTTCCGTTGTTGTCTGCATCGAGTTCGATATCCATGTCCCAGCGAACCTGCAAGTCAGGGTTGAGGGTTTCATCTCGGTCAGAGATGGAACCATCGTTGATGTTGGTATCGCGATAGATGGCCAGACCAAGGTCTGTTTCAAGATCCGATATGTTGGCTGTGAAGGAGTTTGAATCCGATACAATGATCTCCTCAGAAGTGAAGATGTTGTGAATAACCGGTGGGTGGTCGATGATGACTGTGAAATAGGCTCGACTGACATCGCCAGTCCCAAACGCATCCCGGACAGTTAGTGACACCGTGTATGTTCCAGGAAGTGAATAGGCGTGCCAAGGTGTTGCTTCATGGTCAAGTGGGGAACCATCACCGAAATCCCAAGAGTATTGGACAAGACCGTTCCAATTGGGTGAATTCGCATCAAATGGAACATATTTTCCTTCAAATGACTGGTCGCCATCACGGGTTCCATCAGAATCAAAATACAGCAAGGAATGTGGCGCTGCAAACGTTTCTTCTTGTTCGTTAAAAGTTCGAGACCATTCTAAATCTGTCACTTCAGGAAGAACACTTGAATCTGTCATTTGTTCATCAGCATACCAAGCATCGAGGATTTGAACGGCGATGATTGGCAAAGGGTTGGCAATTTCAATCGTCAACACTCTGGCAATGCTTTGTGTGCCATCCTCATCGGTCACAACCAGAGTCATGGTGTGAACGCCCGGTTGAGAAAAAGAATGAGTTACTTGCGGACTTGCCCCAAACGTTCCATCATCAGAGAAACTCCAATTATAGGTCAAATCGCTTGAATCTCCAACTGTGCCATCAGGGTCAAATGAACTGCGTCCGTCAAAGGTGTAAGGTGTTTCGACTTGACCGTCTTCAACTCGGAAATCGATAATTGAAGTTCCAGAAGTGGTTGTTTTAACGATGAAGTCTGCAACTGGGATTTGATTCCAAACTGAAACTGACAATATCGCAGTTGCCGAACTTCCATCATCATCCGTAACGGTCAATTCAGCAGTTTTTATCCCCGGTGTATCCCATGAAGGCATAGGATTTGGGCTATTCGAAGTGGTTAATGTGAATTCATCGTCTCGCATTGTCACTCCACCGTCAAGGTTGACACCTTCAGGGAAAAACCACGAATAAGAGACGAGACTGCCATCAGAATCTTTGAACACATCTGGCATCACGATTGAAGTATAGGTGTAGGTCGACAGGTTTTCCGAAAAGATTTGATACGGAATTCGATTATTGACGTTGACAAGAATACTCTTGATGCCGATGTTGATTCCATCTGAAACGGTCAAGGTAAGGTTGTAGGTAGCATTGATCCCATCAATATCACCCCATCCATGAGCGGCTTCAAACATACCAATGCCATCATCGATTATTCCATCACCCCAATTCCATTGGAATGATAAATTCTGAGTAGGAACATTGTCTACAGTCAAAGAGGCTGAAAACAAAATCATTTGATTGGTGAGAATGGTGACTTCTTGCTCAACCAATACATTGTTGACCGTAATCAAAGGAATTGGCGGAGAGGTATCAGTAATATTCAATTCAAGAATATCGACATCAGACCATGAGCCACCTTGGTCTTGAATTCGCAAAGTAGCGTTGTATTGGCCAACGGTTTGGTAAGACCGGAACGGTGATTTCAATCCAGAAGTGGTTGAATCTCCGAAATCCCAAGCATAGGCAACTGGTGCATCGAGGTAGGGCAAGGAATTATTGTCAAAGGAAAGTCCCCATGCATCAAACCCATCGCCCGAAAACTGGATGTTCTCCCATGATTGAGATTCATTCGGCGAAAGCGTGCCGTTCGCCGTTGGTTTCATGTTATTGAGTACTTGAGGAGAGGTCGATAACGTATCGACGGTTGTGCCAATCATGTCTTTCATTTCCATTTGGAAGGTGTATTGAGAATTGTAGGGTGCTGTGAACCAAATGCTCTCTTCAGTTGCCATACCGCCACCAGCCGAAACTCGCTTTGTCTGGGTGTCAACTACAACGCCACTGTTGTCAAGAACCTTGGTTGTGACATCGAGGTCTTCAAAGAAAGCGTTTGAAAATACTTCGAAATTAACTTGAGCGGTGTCAGGTGAACCATCACCATCACGATCACTCAAGATGGTCGTATTGAGCGTCAATGTCGCAGGCGATGTGATGCGTGCAGCTTCGATATCAACGGTGCCTTGAGGATACGATGGCCCGCATGAAGTATAATCGCAATCGGCGATTGTGCTGGCATACCAAGTGATGGCCCAGACTTCATCGGTTAAGTTTCCGAAGCCGGGAATGAGTGCAGTAGCAACATTGTTTTGGAAATTTAAATCGGTAGCAGTCCACAAACCATCTGCAGTGGCGCGTGAAACGACGACACCGTCAAACTGGCTTACATCTGCAGTTAATCGCATAGTCAAAGGAGCAGGGGAGGAAATACCTGGTGTGAACTTGAACGCTCGAATACCCCAGCCTTCAACTGTATGTCCAGTCGATGACCACGGTCCTGCCCAATCACTGTTCGTGTCTGCAGGCTGAACTCGACAGAATGAACCAGCAGAACAGGAAGCCGTTAAATCAAGATTTGAAAATCCGTAAATCCCTTGTGGTGAATCCAAAACGGCTGCGATTGAGAAATTAGCAAAGATTTGTCCCATCGTTCTTCCAAGTAAGCCGCTTTGGCCGCTGACAGGAGAAATCGCTAAGTTTTCAACACCTAAACCTCCAGTTGCTGAATCTTGCACCAACTGGCGGACAGCAGGGCCGCTACCAAGATGGTCAGCCAAATACATGGTGAATATGAAACCGGCTCCGTAATCAGCTATGCGTTGATTCCACCAGCGCACTGAAATTTCAGAACCCTGAGTCCATGCATTCAGATGGCTAACCAGGGTTGAATCGGCACCAAAGCAGAGGTAAATCGCAACGTCTGCGTTTCCTTCATCAATCCAGAGGTTTTCGTAAGGGTCTTGTGCATTGTGAAGTAAATGTTCCATTTCGTGGGCTAAGATCGATTTGCTCCATGAAAGAGTGATGTCGGCATAATCGACGAAAATCGCTTCACGTGAATTGGAGAGTGATGGTGAAAAGTAACCACCGATGCTGTAAGCGCCATCGATGGCATAAATGATGATTTGAACTTGGCAATTGTTATCGACATCAGGAGGGGCAAGTCCACGGCCGTCTTGGTAGTCTTTGCCATAATAGGTCGTCATGGTTGGATAGATAATTTGGTCCCATGAAGCTGCGAGGTTGTTCAAAACAGTTGAGGACAAAGTTCGTCCGGATTCAACCAAAAAGGCAACTGTAGTTGTTGTTTTAGCGACATAGGTGTCGATTGAGCCTCCGGAGGTTGGAACAGTCAATTCGTCATTCACAACATGTGAATTACACGCACGACCACCCGCACGAGCTGAAGTTTGCGGCTCATAGGCCATATCTTCAACACCAGGTCGGCCAGCATCAATCCACTCTTGTTTCATGAATGCAGAAGCAGAAACAACGGGATGTTCTTCATCAATCATCAGGTATTGATTGCCCATCTCGATTTCAAAGTCTACAATGTCACCGATGACAACACCACCAGCACTGTAGGGCAGTGGCTCGTTTACACGTTCCGAATCAGCACCTACACCGAGTAAAAGAGGAGACACTCCGGAGACGAACAGAAGCGTCACCAAAAGCAAGGCGGTATTGGAGCGTAGTTCCGACATTTATGACACCACATTTATTCGCAAGACTGCTAACATCTACACGACTTGAAATGAGGTATTTAAGAGTGGGTCTATGAGGCTTCATACATGCTCATGCCAGAGGTAGGTGTTTTTCGCACTTCACGCCCACTGGCAACTCTTGCTATCATTGCACTTCTTTGCTCATGCAGTACGGCGTTTTCACAAACAGCAGACGCAGTATATTCACCCTATGAAGCGGTTTCAATGTGCGAATATATGGAACAACTTGAGTTCAACGGCACGTTAGCCAACCAATCCGTCCAATGGCAATCAAGCCTCGGACCTCGAATCCCAGGCTCAAATGCTTCGCAAACATTCCGTCAATCTGTTGATGAAAACCTCACGCAGTGGAATGTTTCACACAATGAATACACCGTCAAGAATTTGACGTTCACCAACATCGTAGCAACATGGAAACCTCTGGATTCAGATACAAATACGTCCCGTGTTGTACTTGTCGCACATTATGACACCCGTAACAGTGCCGAGCGTGACAGTGATGAAAACCGAACCAATGAGCCGATCATCGGCTCCAACGATGGAGCAAGTGGAAGTGCGGCTCTGCTCGAACTTGGACGTATTATCCCTACGATGGGGCTTGAATATGAGGTCGAATTACTCTGGACTGATGCTGAAGACCAAAACTATACGCCCCACACATTCTTTGGTGCTGAATCGTGGGCTGGTCATCAAAGCCAACAAGATATCAATCGCACTACAGCCTATATCGTCTTGGACATGATTGGTGATGCTGACCTTCAACTCACCCATGTCTGGCCAGGTAACAACGCACTATGGAGCACCATAACTCCACTCGCCCAAGCACTTGGAATGGTTGAGAATCAAGTTGATTGCAACAATCAAGCCGGAGTTAAAATCTTTGATATGAACACCACAATTGGCGTCAGTGATGACCACATCGCTGCATTAAACATCGGCATTCCAGCCATCGACCTCATCGACATTCGTTATGGGCCAAATGCGTCAGCCTTCGGAGGCTATTGGCACACCCATGAAGATACACCAGACAAAGTAAGGGCAGAATCCCTCGAAACAGTGGGACGTTTGGTCGAACTCGGATTGAGAAGTGGAGCATGGCTGATGACCAACGCCACACAGGAAGAAATTTCAGAACCCGATGAAACGCAAGAGGAAACGCCAACTGCGACTGAAGAAAAAACAAATCAAACCTATCCATTCTTGACCGTACTGGCTATTTCTTCAGTTGGGTTATTGCTCTTATTCATGGTCTTTTTGAGATGGAGTATTCGTGAGAGTTCCTAGAAGAGTTTTGCGCGCCAGAGCAAGGGAAGGGTATTATCCGCGCATTCATTGACCTTAGATAAGCGGAGGTGAGAACAATGGACGACGATGAAATGGATGACCGCCTCGTAGCCCTTCGCGCTCGTGTTCAGGCTAAACTCGAGGCATCCGAAACGGCGAAAGTGACACGCCAACAAGTTGCTGAAGACGAGTTAGTCGTCGAAGCGCACGAACTTGACCAAGCAGTCGAAGAAGCAACCGTTCGTTTTCATGCCAGAGTCGATGAACTCGACCGGTCTGACAAATCGAGACTCCTCACCCTGGCAGCTTCACTCATTTTGATTGGAAGTATCCTCGGCATGGCATCTGGTGCATTGATTCTTAACGGCAATCCTGATGATTTATTGTCTTCGGCTTTGTTTGAAAGATCTGAACGGGTCGATGTCTCCGGAATTGCACTCGAAGGAGAGGGCGACGGAAGTGGTGTGGCTAATGTCACCATTCAGTTACTCAATATCGACACCGATGAAGTGATTGCTGAGATGGCAACCGATAAAGAGGGGCGATTCAGATTTCAAGATATTTTGAGCACAGCCATGACGCTTCATGTTGAAGCGGAAGGTTACACCACTGTCGAGCGGGATTTCATCCCCGAGGAAGCAGGCGTTAAGCCGATTACCATGACTCCTGGTGAGGGATTACGTATCGAAAAGGGCATTACTTCCGATGATGGCTGGGCTTTGGAATCAGCAGTGGGCCTTTCGACTGCGATTGGAATATTTACCGTATTAACTGCCTTCGTTGGGTTCCAAGCGGCGGTCGAAGTTCGTCGAGGGAAACACTATCGCAGAACACAATTCTTAGCAGGAATCGCTTTATTCAGTCGTGGGTTAATCCTCTTTGGACCATTGATGATTCTTAGTGGAATGATTCTCCTCAGTATTTCAAAGGAACAATTTGATGACTTTGGCGGTGATTGAATGTACCTCATCACAGTTGAGGGTGGTGATGGCTCTGGCAAAGGAGAAGCGGCTCGTATCTTGCTTGAATTGGCAGCAGAATATCCATTCCCTGAAGTCCATGCAACTCACGAGCCAAGGCGGCACAGTGAACTTGGTAAGTTGGCTCTTACTTCGGTAAAACTTGGCAATAAAACACCACTCGAGGAAGCGGGGCTTTTTGCTGCTGACCGCCTTGACCATTCTCACACTTGGATACGTCCATTATTGCAAAAAGGTCACGTCGTCATCTCAGACAGAAACATCCATTCATCTTTGATTTACCAAGGAGTTGTTGGCAAACTTGGTGTTGAGCATGTTGCACAAATGAAC
>Ga0308016_10001865_pt1 | contig 10297 bp, 9 predicted proteins | sample Neamet233_FD_203129 | JGI IMG/M metagenome (GOLD analysis project Ga0308016, IMG submission 203129) | Marine microbial communities from water near the shore, Antarctic Ocean - #233 | ecosystem: Environmental > Aquatic > Marine > Unclassified | place: Southern Ocean | collected 2014-07-28
AGCAAAACATCGGGATCCTTTTGAATAAAAAAAGTATCCTGCATGTCACGCGCCGGGTGGTGTTCAGGAAGATTTAAAGCTGTAAAATTATGCCAATCATCTTCTATTTCTGGACCTTCAGATGTATTAAATCCAATCTGTGAAAAAATATCTACGATTCTATTTTTAACCAATGCTAAAGGATGCCTTGAGCCCAATTCAACCGGAAAAGAAGGTCTTGAAAGATCACCAATACTTCCCTTTGGTTTCTGGGAAGTCGATTTTAATTGGAGGACTTTTACTTTTTCAGTAACAGCATTTTTTAAGGTGTTCAGCGCTAGACCAAATTCCTTCTTTTCATTGCCAGGCACTTCTTTAAAAGCAGCAAAAAAGTCATTTAACATTCCTTTTTTACTTAGATATTTTATTCTAAAAGCCTCAATTTCCTCCTTAGAATCAGTTTGAAACTGAGCTACTAGATCAAGATTTTCTTTAATTTTTTCAATCATCACACAAAAATAAACATTCTGTTATTTAATTACCTCTCGATTTAAAAAGTATTCTACTATTGCCTCTTTCATCAAAACACTCTGCTCCCCTGCTTTCAAGGGTGGCAACTCCTCTGTTAACTCAAAATGAGGCCATCCTTGCTCATCAAAAAAATCAAATCGGTAGTATCCAAAAGGCTCTAAAGCTGTACAAATTCCAATATGTATTAGATCAACATTATCATCTTTTTTAAACTTCCTATGTATTTGACCCAATTCCTGTAGCCCAATCAGATAGAGCATTCCTTCTACATCTAGGGGCTCACCATCAGAGAATTTATCCGTTAGAACTTCAACCAATTTTTCCCACCGATCTTTTAGTAATTGATCTCTAGTAGTGACTTTTTGCATGTGGTAAAGATAAGTGCTTTGAGTTAATTCTCTTGTCGACTTTATGAAAAATAGAGTACTTTAGAGCTCATGAATGTGGTAGATATTATAATTGCAATAGGGATGGCATTTGGTTTTTTCAAGGGCTTTTCTAAGGGTTTTATTGTAGAAATCGCCTCTTTGCTCGCCTTATTCTTAGGGTTGTTTGGTGCATTAAAATTTTCTCCACTTGTCGTTAATTTGATTGAAGGGTATTTTGACTGGAATCCTGCTGCCATTCGAGCTAGTGCGTACTTTCTTGTTTTCATTATAATTGTTTTTGGTATTTCACTATTGGCAAAAGCTTTGACGAGAGTAATCAGCCTTGCTGCACTGGGTTTATTCAATCGGTTTTTGGGTGCTTTATTTGGAGTGATCAAATGGGGGATTTTCCTCTGTGGAGCTTTCTTTTTTATTGGAAAATTAAATAATTGGATTACATTAGTTGATCCAAAATATTTTGAGGGTTCACTACTTTATGAACCTATTTTAAAATTAGGCGAATTTTTATTTAATTGGGGAAGTAGAATGTCAGATGAAATTCCTGAAAAATTTATTTAAAATCTTTGAGACTGCGAATATTCCCTCCTTTTATCCAACCTTCAGAACCATTTGCTATTTTAATTTTTTGCCATTCTTGTAGCGCATCTAAAAGCTGAACTTTTGTGCCTTCATGAAGAAGAAACAACACTTCAGAACGGGAGTTTGGCTCAGCCCAAACATCAATTTTTTCACTAAATAAAATACCGTAGATTGTAGATTCTTCTGTTGAGGATTTCATGAAAGATATTGAAATTGAGCTAACCAAAAGTAACGAAGATAATATCGCAAGAATAAAGAAAGTCCTCTTTAAAAAAGGAGCTTTATTCCATAAATAAAGGCCGATAAACAGAGCGAAAAGCCATGCCAAAACAACAGCTAGAATAGCCCATCCTTCTGTAGAAAAAGAATTAAAAAAAGAGTTTTTCATATGGGTCAACTGCGTCTGAGGAAGTAATTCAACTGCATCAATGGCCATGTTTTGGGCGAAAGCAGCGTTCACTTTTATATCCTGATCATTAGGATTTAAAAGCTGGGCTTTTTCATAATAAAAAACACTCTCTCCAACATTGTTTAGTCGGTAATAGCAGTTTGCCAAGTTGTAATACAATGCCGCACTGTGTTCTCCTTGATCCAAAATTTCTTTATACAAGGAAACTGCTTTTTCATATTTAGCATTATTGTAAGCCGTATTGGCGTTTTCAAAAACTACACTAGGGCTTTGTCCAAATGTATAATTGAAAAAGAAAAGAAAAGAAAACAGTTTCAACTTCATAATTTTCTGTCTATGGTGGCAATTACATTAAGCGCTTGATCAAAATCTTGCTGCATTTTAGCATCTGTTGCAGGAGAATATCGAGCGATCTCACAGTTTTCCAATAAATTTATAAAAGAATCAATATCATCCGAGGAAAGAGGTTTTTCCTTTAACAGTTGACGGATTTTCTCCTTGTTAAAATCAAATGTTTCAATGTTTAATTTGGCTTTTAAATAGTTGTGTAAAGCCCTTTCTAAGGCATCGTAGAAAAGTATTTTGTTTTTCAGGTTTTTCTTGGCTGAGCCTAAGTATTTTTTTGCAAGTTTATTAGCCATTTTCAACTTTATTCCGTCAACATCACCAGATATTTTTATTTTACGTCGCAGGAGGAAATAAAATATTAAGAGCAATAAAAATGGGGCAACAATCATCAAATAAAACTCTTTACTGCCCCAAAAGGCAAGCTGCTCAATTGGTCTTAGGTTTGGAATTAATTTTATAAAACGAAACGATTCGTTTTCAGTTGAAACCAATTGATTTGAAGTCGAGTTGTCTTTATTAGTGGAGTTGCCCGCAATTGGGCCATCATATACGTCGACAATATGCTCTTGGGATATGAGGGTGAAATATTCTTCTTTCTTTGGGTCGAAATAAGAAAACGAGACGGGGGAGATGGGATATTTACCCTGAAATCTTGGAACAACAGTGTATTTGTCTTCAATGCTCCCTTTCATTCCACCCAGACTTGTTTTAACGTCTTCAGAGTGCTCCGGCTCATAAACCTCAAGTGTATTGGGAAGTGTCAGTTTAGGCAGGGTGAAGAGCTTTAAATTTCCACTGCCACTTGCTTTAACTTTTAACTCAAAAGACTCCGAAGCTTTTAAGTCATTCTTATTTATAATTAAATTAAAATCAAACTGTCCAACTGCACCAAAGAAATTGGCAGGCTTCCCTTTTTCAGGTAATGGCTTGACGTTTATAAATCTTTTTTCGGCAGTAATCGCACGGGATGTTTGCTGAACAATTCGCCCTCCAAAAAAATCACGCCGGTTGGAGGGAAGACCAATAACGACATTTAGACTGAGAGGCTCTAGTGTTAATTTTCCTGTTTTTTGGGGATATAAAACGGTTTTTCTCCAAACAACCACCTTATAATCCTCTCCCCTGAAAGTTGCATTCTGAACCTGTAGTTGGGGGATTTTTATAATATGACTCCAAAAGTCCTGAAACTTTGGACTTTCTATTTCTCTAGCGTCCGATATTTTAAGTGGGCTTCTAAAGTATAGTTTATAAACAACCGTAATGGCTTCATTTAGGTAAGGCCTAGGATTGGAAACTTCAGCGACCAGGTGAAGGTTATCGTCTATGAGATACTCTGGACTATTAGGATCACGCGGCACTGCTACTGATTCGGAAACCGTAATTTTGACCGGAGTAGTCCGATAGACTTTTCCTTCGATTTTGACTGTCGCAGCTTTAAGCGTCGCGGCACCTTTCTTTTTTGGTGATAAGAAATAAGTAAAAGTTTTGGAAAAACTTTTTTTACCATTAACCCACGAATTGCTAATAGATTGATTTGGACCTCCAACAACTCTGAAGTCAGAGAAATTTGGAGCTGTGAAATTATCTCCATTTTTATTCATAATGAAATCAACTCTCAAACGTTCGTTGAGTCCCATAGATTTCTTGCTCACCCTGGCTTCAAAAGACACCTGTGCAGTGACGTTAAAAACGGTGAATAGCAAAACAATTATATGTAAAATATATTTGTGCATTCTAATTGATTACAAATTTACCAATCTTTCTCCCCTCTAACAGGAACCCCTTGAATTTTTTCGGCATTGACCTTGTCTTGTACTTTTTTCTCTTGATTATTCATTGCTTCTAGTAAACTTTTCACCTGCTCTGGAGAGAGCTGGCCCTGCTTGGGCTTCGGTGGAGGCTGCTGTTCCTTCTCATCTTTTCCATCTTTAGACTCTTCAGGTTTTTCCTCTTTTTCTTCCTCACCTTCCTCTTTCTTGTCTTCCGAACCTTCTCCGTCCTTACCTTCTTTATCCTCTTCTTTTTCTTTTCCTTCCTCCCCTTCTTTGTCTTGATCTTGATCTTTTTTGTCCTCTTGATCTTTATCGTCTTGATCCTTTTGATCCTGATTTTGTTCTTGTTCTTGCTGCTCTTTTTCTAAAAGCTCTTTTGCTAGGGCGTAATTATACCGCGTTTGTTCATCTTCAGGATTGTTTCTCAATGCGTTTTTATAGGACTCAACTGCCTTAACATAATCTTTTTGTTGCATAAAAACATTTCCCATGTTGTGAAATGCATGATGCTTACTTGATTTATTCTCTGAGAATTTTTGGGTTTGAAAATAACGTTGTTTTGCTTCATCAAAATTCTTTTCCTTGTAATGTGTGTTACCAAGGTTATAAAGTGCTTCTGGTTTTTCTGGGGCTTTGGAAAGTGCTTTCCTGTATGACATCTCAGCGGAATCAAACACAGATTCTTTTGCCAATTGATTCCCATCATAAATATGATTGTTCTCAACCGCTTCTTGGGCAGCACCTTTAATGAATGAAATTAAAAACAAACAGAAAAAAAATCGAAACATAATTTTTTATTTTTCGTTAAATAAATTTAAATTTTGAACCCATTTAGTTTTCGTTTCAAAAAGAAAAATCTCTATAAGCAGCAAAAGAAATCCCACCAAAAGAAAGGCTTGAAACTGGTCTTTGTAACTAACAAATTTTTTAGCCTCAAATTCTTTTTTATCCATCGATTTTAATTTATCTGAAACAAAGTCCAAAACTTCCTGAGTTTGATTCCCATCGGTATATTCCCCACCAGATACCTTTGCAATCACCTTCAGAATTTCCTCGTTTCGTTTTGTGATGACAGTCTCTCCCTCCAGATTTTTCTTATAGGATTCAATTATTCCATTTTTTTTAATAGGAATAGGAGCGCCTTGTTCGGTACCTACTCCAAAAGTAAAAATCCTAATTCCTAAAGCAGAAGCCCTTTTGGCTGCTGATTCTCCTTCCTGAGAATGGTCTTCACCATCTGAGATTAAAAAAACAACTCGGTTGGTCTGATCTTCATCATCAAAAAATGTTCCAGAAAGATCGAGAGCAGCATCCAATGCAGTTCCCTGTGAGGAAAGCATGTCAGTATTTAATGCCTGTAAAAACATTCTGCCCGCTCCATAATCCGTGGTAATCGGTAATTGGGGAATGGCTTGAGCTGCATAGGCAATAATCCCAATTCTATCGCTTGCGAGTTGATTCATGACGGCTGACACCAATCGCTTTGATTTTTCCAATCGATTGGGTGCAATGTCTTCGGCGAGCATACTTTTTGAAACGTCAATCGCAAAAACGATGTCTACGCCTTCTCTTTTAACGGTTTCAAGTTGGGTTCCGATTTTTGGATTTACCAATCCTATTACTAAGAAAGAAATTGACAAACTCAGAAGAATTAATTTAAATCCAGGCTTAAATCTTGACCGATAAGGACTCAATTTTTTCATCAAGTTAGCATCGGTAAATTGGAGCTGAGCTTTTCGCTTCCATCGCATCACCAAATAAAAGCCTAGCCAGAGAACCGGCAATACTCCGAAGAAATAAAAATAGAAAGGGGTGTCAAATTGATACATATTAAATAAAGCTTCTAAATAAAGTATTACGTGCCAACCATTCGATTAAAATCGTCACCAAAGCGAGAAGGATTAATGGCCTAAATTTTTCTTCATAATTATAATACTTAAACTCCTCAACTTCAGTTTTTTCAAGTTTGTTTATTTCCTGATAAATTTCTTCTAATTTCTTGTTATCGGTAGCTCGAAAGTACAAGCCTCCAGTGCTCTTCGCTATCGTTTTTAGTAATTCTTCATCTATCTCTACTTTTGTTACACCATATTGAAACTTTCCGTTGGGTAATAATCCGATGGGGGCTCTGGCGTTTCCGTTACTCCCCAAGCCAATGGTATAAGTTTTTATTCCATATTCTACAGCCAATTCCGTTGCGATCTTGGGGTCTATAAACCCGGAATTATTAACCCCATCAGTTAACAATATAATCACTTTACTTTTTGCTCGACTATCTTTCAAACGGTTCACGGCAGTTGCCAAGCCCATTCCAATCGCTGTTCCATCTTCTATCAATCCTTCGTAACGAATGTCTCTCAGTACATTTTTCACAATAGACTTATCACTTGTGATCGGCGTTTTGGTGTAGCTTTCTCCGGCGTAAATGACCAGTCCAATTCGGTCACTCAATCTTTCATCGACAAAAGATGCTGCCACGCGTTTAAGGGCAGACAAGCGGTCTGGTTTTAGATCTTGAGCTAACATACTCGAAGACACGTCAATCGCCATGATAATGTCAATCCCTTTGTTTGTTTTTGTTCTTGAGGAAACATCGAGGATTTGGGGTCGGGCCAGTCCCAATATTACAAAGCTCAGAGCTAATAACCTTAAAATAAAAAGTAATGGATGCAAGCGAGCGATTGCAGAGGAATTGATTTCAAATCCTTTCAGTGAAGAGATATTGAGTTTGGGTTGAATGTTTTTATGGTTAAAAAATTGCCATAGAATTAACAGCGGTAAAAGCACAAATAACCACAGATAATCAGGACTCGCAAAATATATTCCTTCAAACACGCTTTATAATTCTTTAATTAATTCAAAACTATTCATTATTCTTTCCTCTATTTTATCAGCATACCGATCCTCTTTTTCATAGAGAATCGTCATGGTTATTCCTCCCAATTCGAAATCAAATACATGGGTGGTATAATTACACCTGACGCGGTTGTCGTCTCCTTTTTTTGGATAATCTAAAGTTCCAAATATTTTCAATGCCGGAAGTCCCGAAAGGGTAGTCACTTCTTCTTCTTTAATTAGAATATTTACGGCTCCTCTTGATTGTAAATCCTGAATGATTTCATTAACCAGCTGTTGAATTTTTTCCTTCTGCCTTGCTTTTTCTGAAGTTTCATCTTCCTCATCTTGATCAGGTTTTTCTGTGTTTGAAGGCGTCTTTTTAAAAACTAAATCTAGATAAAAAGGCGAATCATAACTTCCTATGGAAAAACGTTGCATGCCACTCCCTTCTGCTTTGATTCTTTTCAAAACCTTTGGAGTGCTAATTTTTACTGGAGGCGTTCCGTATTGGCTGGTTACCCACTCCCCCGTTTTTAATTTGACGGAAGGGTTTCCAAGGATCGTATCTCGAACGGGATAAAAACCATAAACATAAATTGCAATACTTAATGAAATTATTACTGTGATTCCCAGGGTGGCAACGCTCCACTTAATTTGCTTTCTCTTTCGCTGCTTGGCCAAAATTAATTGATATTCCTCTAGTTCCCTTATTTCCTCTGGGGTGGGTTCGGGGAGTGCCTCTTTGGTTTCGATGACAACCTCCTCAACCAAAATTCTGTCGCGTGAATAAATTCCTTGATCGGGTATTGACTTTGCAAATTTTACCAAATCCGCAGTCTGTAGTACTGATTTAAGGTTTTTAATGGTATCATGCTCAAGTTTTAGTTTTCCCGAATCTTTCAGCAATTCCAATTTTAAGAGTAATTCGTTAGAAGTACTCTCCAGTGCAGTAATCTTGGCCTCTTCCTCCAAATATCTTCGGATGACATCTGTTAAACGAGAATAATAATTCTTGTGCTCTTCTTGATCAATCGGTTTGATTGACTCCAAAGCTTTAAGCTCTTCTATGGCTCTTTCAAAGGGAGGTAGTTTTCTTTTCTTTTCTTCTATTCTCTTTTTAGCGAAGAAAAAAGCATAAATAAGACCGATTAACAAAAGGACTACTAGGACTCCAATCAAAATGCTTTTTATAACCCTTTCATTGTTTTTTTCAACCTCAACAATCGGCTTAATGTCATGTAATTTTTGTTTTAAAGTATCAACTACAACAGTTGCAACTTCGATTAAAAGTGAATCTGTTATTTTTAACGAGCCATTGATTCCGAATTTTTGAGAAGGCAACCAATAGGCCCCTGAATCAAATTGAATCAATGCATATTTTTTAGTAAAAAGATAATGATCCTGCGCCTGAATGGTATCCAAAGGGCTTTCTTCTAAAAGCTCGAAAGGAGTGAAAATTGGTTTTTCAGCAAAAGTGAGATCTAAAATCGAATCAGACTTTAATTGAATAGAATAATTCAATTGTTCTCCGATACGAAGTTGAGTTGTATCAACAGCTGTTTTTAATTCAAAATCAACTTGTGCGATGACTTGACTTATGCCTAATAAGAAGCAACCTATTAAAACGATTTTTTTCATTCCTTATCCTCTTGATTTAAAATAATTCAAAAGTTTTTTTACATAACTTTCATCCAGTCGACAATGCAGCGCTCCTGCTCCGTTCTTAAGAAATAGGTTTTCAAAAAATGCTGCTTGGTTCTGGTGATTTTTTTCGTAAGCTTTTCTCACACCCAAAGACTTGGTGTTGATCCATTTTATAGCTCCAATTTCGTTATCAATCATGGGAACCAAACCTATATTAGGGATGCTCTCTTCATAGCGATCATAAATTCTAATTCCTGTTAAATCGTGTTTTTTAGCCGCAATTCTAAGGGTCTTTTCATAATCAGAATCCATAAAATCAGACATCAAGAAAACGATGGCTTTTTTCTTAAGTACGCCAGATAAAAATTCTAAAGCGGCACTTATTTTTGTTTTTTTACTTTTGGGTTGGTACTCCAAAAGTTCGCGTATAATTCTTAAAACATGGGAACGGCCTTTTTTGGGAGGGATATATAGCTCTACCTGATCTGAAAAAAAAATTATACCCACTTTATCATTGTTCTGCATAGCAGAGAATGACAAGGTCGCAGCGATTTCGGTTGTTTCGTCCCTCTTAAATTGACCCTGTGTCCCGAAGTGTTTTGAGCCGCTAACGTCAACCATTAGCATCAAGGTTAGCTCTCTTTCTTCCTCGAATACTTTTACGAAAGGTTCGTTATAGCGTGCAGTTACATTCCAATCGATATTCCGAATGTCATCTCCATATTGGTATTGTCGTACTTCACTGAAAGTCATCCCTCTTCCTTTGAAAGTACTGTGATATTCCCCTCCAAAGATGTTGTCGCTTAAGCGTCGGGACTTAATTTCAATTTTACGAACTTTTTTTAAGAGCTCCTTTGTTTCCATACTGATTTTAGTTGGTGAAAAAAAGCTAATTTTCCTAAGGAACTTCTACTTCATTGATGATTTGGCTGATCAAATCTTCAGTAGTTATGTTTTCAGCTTCTGCTTCATAAGTTAGCCCAATTCGATGACGCAATACGTCATAAATAATGGCGCGAACATCCTCAGGAATAACGTAACCACGATGCTTAAGGAAAGCATGACATTTGGCTGCGGTGGCGAGGTTTATACTTCCTCTAGGCGAAGCTCCAAAGCTGATTAATGGTTTGATTTTGACCAATGAGTAGTTTTCAGGATAACGGGTGGCGAACACCAAATCAAGAATGTATTTCTCGATTTTTTCATCCATGTAGATTTCCCTAACCGTAGTTTGAGCCGTTTGAATTTGCTTTGTCGAAACTACAGGATTAACCTTTTGCTGTGTATTATTTAAATTAGATCTTACGATTAATTGCTCTTCCTCAATTTTAGGGTAATCAATTACTGTTTTAAGCATGAATCGATCCACTTGCGCTTCAGGAAGCGGATAGGTTCCTTCCTGCTCAACAGGGTTTTGTGTTGCCATTACTAAAAACGGTGAAGGCAGCTTAAAAGTTGTATCTCCAATTGTAACCTGCTTCTCTTGCATCGCTTCTAATAAAGCAGATTGTACTTTCGCAGGGGCACGGTTGATCTCATCCGCCAAAACAAAATTGGCAAAAATGGGTCCTTTCTTAATCGTAAAGTCATTTTCCTTGATGTTATAAATCATGGTTCCAACGACATCTGCGGGTAGCAAATCAGGAGTAAACTGAATACGACTAAAAGCTCCTTTAACCGATTGGCTTAGAGTATTGATCGCAAGGGTCTTTGCGAGGCCTGGAACCCCTTCCAGTAGGATATGACCACGTCCCAACAATCCTATCAATAGCCTCTCGACCATGTGTTTTTGACCGATAATGACCTTA
>Ga0308016_10001868_pt1 | contig 10286 bp, 12 predicted proteins | sample Neamet233_FD_203129 | JGI IMG/M metagenome (GOLD analysis project Ga0308016, IMG submission 203129) | Marine microbial communities from water near the shore, Antarctic Ocean - #233 | ecosystem: Environmental > Aquatic > Marine > Unclassified | place: Southern Ocean | collected 2014-07-28
AGACTTAAATGCTCAAAAGGATAGATTGTCAAATAAACTCACCGATCTAGAAAAAAAAATTTTTACTTTAAATCAAAAACTTAATAATAAAAATTATGTTAAAAAAGCACCAAAAGATATTGTTGCTAATGATAAAATTTTATTTCAAGATTTAAAGATTGAACAAACTAAATTAAAAAGTATTGTATCAAGTATAAATTAAATGACTAAATTTGATAAAAAAAAATTACCTAGCAGGCATACGACTCTCGGGCCTAATAGAGCTCCACATAGATCTTTTTATTACGCTATGAAATTGACACAAAAAGATGTTGCAAAACCATTTGTTGGAGTTGTTTCAACATGGAACGAAGCAGCTCCTTGTAATACCGCATTAATGAGACAAGCTCAGTCAGTTAAAAAAGGAGTCATTGAAGCTGATGGAACACCAAGAGAATTCTGCACAATAACTGTAACAGACGGTATTGCTATGGGGCACGAAGGAATGAAGTCATCTTTGATTTCAAGAGAAGTTATTGCTGATTCTACTGAATTAACGGTTAGGGGCCACTCATACGATGCTCTAGTAGGTGTTGCGGGATGCGATAAATCTTTACCTGGTTTAATGATGGCTATGTGTAGATTAAACGTACCAAGTGTTTTCATTTACGGTGGCTCAATTCTTCCTGGCAGGTACAAAGGTAAAGATGTTACTGTAGTTGATGTATTTGAAGCAGTCGGACAACATTCAGCTGGAAAAATCTCCGAGAAAGAACTTACAGAATTAGAATTAGTTGCGTGTCCTAGTGCCGGAGCCTGCGGTGGTCAATTTACAGCAAATACAATGGCATGTGTTTCTGAAGCTATCGGTCTCGCGTTACCTTATTCTTCTGGTACACCTGCACCATATCTAGAAAGAGATAAATATGCTTATTTAAGCGGCAAAGCAGTAATGAATTTATTACAAAAAAAAATTAGACCCAGGGATATTGTTACAATTAAATCTTTAGAAAACGCTGCGGTAATTGTTGCGGCTACTGGAGGCTCCACTAACGCCGCTTTGCACCTTCCAGCGATTGCTAGTGAGTGTGGTATTAAATTTGACCTCATGGATGTTGCTAAAATTTTTAAAAAGACTCCATATTTAGCAGATTTAAAACCTGGTGGTAAATACGTTGCAAAAGACATGTTTGAAGCAGGAGGCGTGCCTATTATTTTAAAAACTTTATACGAAGGTGGTTTTATTCACGGTAACTGCATGACTGTTACTGGAAAAACCATGAAAGAAAATTTAAAGTTAGTTAAGTTTAACGACAACCAAAATGTTATTAGAAGATACAACAATCCTTTATCTCCTGATGGCGGTGTAGTTGGGTTAAAAGGTAATTTAGCCCCTGAAGGTGCAATAGTTAAAGTTGCAGGATTAAAAAATTTAAAATTTACTGGCAAAGCAAGATGCTTTGATACAGAAGAACAAGCTTTTGATGCTGTTCAAAAAAAAAAATATAAAGATGGTGATGTAATAGTAATACGGTATGAAGGCCCAAAAGGTGGACCTGGTATGAGAGAAATGCTCTCAACTACAGCTGCTATATACGGACAAGGCAAAGGAGAAACAGTAGCACTAATTACAGACGGAAGATTTTCAGGAGCTACAAGAGGTTTTTGTATCGGTCATGTTGGACCTGAAGCTTTTGTCGGTGGCCCAATCGCCTTACTTAAAAATGGTGACACAATTGATATTGACGCAAATAAAGGAAGTATCAATGTTAGGCTTACAAACAAAGAATTAAAATTAAGAAAGAAAAAGTGGAAACCGAAAAAAATTAATTTTGGCAGCGGCACACTCTGGAAATATGCTCAAACTGTTGGCCCGACTTTTAAAGGTGCAACAACACATCCAGGTGGAAGCAAAGAAATTAAGTGCTACGCAGATATTTAAATGAAAGTTAAGCCAGTCATATTATGTGGCGGAGAAGGCACAAGACTCTTCCCAAATTTCAAAAATATCCCATCGAAACAATTTATAGATTTTGGAGGGTGGACACTGTTTGGCAATACCTTAGACAGAATTAAAAATCCAATTTTTGATAGCCCAATTATCAGTACAAATAAAACTTACGAAAAACTAGTTCGTATAATTTTAAGAAAAAATAAAATCAAAAAATTTAAAATAATATTAGAACCGCATAAAAAAAATACAGCTCCTGCCATCATTTGCTCAACACTAATAAGCGATATTAAAATTAATCAACCAGTACTATTTTTACCATCAGATCACTATCTTCCAGAAAAGGATAAATTTAACAAAATTTTGCAATCAAATCTATCAAACCTTAATAGCAATAATATATTTATATTCAGTATTAAACCAAATAATCCAAGTACAGAATATGGCTATGTATTAAGTAAAAAAATCAGTAATAAGGTCAATAAAGTTACAAAATTTATTGAAAAACCAATTGAAAATAAAGCTAAAAAAATCATCCTCCAAAAAGGCTGTTGGAACTCAGGAATAGTTCTAGCTAGAAAAGATTCTATTATAAATAATACAAAAAAAATTCAAAAAAACTTATTTAAACTTTGTCTTAATTCAACAATTAAAAGTATCTGCAAAAAAAATTCGATCATCTTAGATAAAAAAAATTTTAATCAAATAAAAGCAATATCTTTTGATTATGCAATTCTAGAAAAAGCTAAAGAAATTAATTCCATACAATTAAGCTTAACTTGGTCCGATCTTGGCAGTTGGAAGGAAATATTTAAAGTTATAAGAAGTAAAACAACTCAAGCTTTCATAAAGAAAAACACTTTTTATCGTCCCTGGGGAAATTATAAAAATTTTTTTAAGGGTAAAAATTTTTTATTAAAAGAACTAACTATTAACAAGTATTCTTCGATAAGCCTTCAAAAACATCACCATAGATCTGAGCATTGGACAGTAATTGCAGGTAGGCCAAAGATAACACTGAATAAAAAAGTTTTTTTTAAAAAGATAAATGAAAAGATTTTTATACCCAAAGGATCAATTCATAGAATAGAAAATATCTACAATAAACCAATTAAAATTGTCGAAGCACAATTAGGTTTTGTATTAAAAGAAACAGATATTGTTAGATACAAGGACGCCTACGGTCGTGTTAAATAATTTCTAGTTCTATAGGCGTATGATCTGATGGTTTTGTTTTACTTCTCGGTTTTGGATTAATATTTATCGTTTTAATATTTTCCAACAAATTGTCAGAAACTAAAAAATGATCAATTCTCATTCCATAGTTCTTTGGCCAAGAACCTGCCATGTAATCCCAAAATGTATATTCTTGTTTATTTTTCTTTAATTGTCGAAAAATATCTTTGAAGCCGTAGTTTATCAACTCTCTGAAGTACTTTCGAATTTCAATTTTATATAGGGCATCATCTAAAAATTTATTATGATCATAGACATCTATCTCTTCTGGTATAATATTAAAATCACCAGAAATTATTATATTTTTTTCTGTTGATAAAGTTTTTTTAACTGACAATAAAAATTTGGCCAACCATCTTTTTTTATATTCATATTTTTCAGTATTTATTGGGTTACCATTTGGAACATAAATATTGATTAGTTTTATTTTTTTATTTTTTATTTTTATATCTCCACAAATTATTCGAGATTGTTTTAAGTCATCTTTAATAAAATCCAGCTTAATAGAATCTATTTTTATTTTAGATATAAACGCAACACCATTATAACTCTTTTGACCAAACACATATGATTCATAGCCTAATTTTTTAAATTCACCTGATGGAAAATTTATATTTTCAGTTTTTATTTCTTGAAGAAAAAGAATTTCAGGTTTTTCTAAGCGAATATATTCTAAAATATTAATTATTCTAGCTCTTACTGAATTAACATTCCATGAGACAATCTTCATTTACACAGAAAATGATAAACCACATCCACATGATGATGTCGCCTTTGGATTCTCAATCGTAAATGAATTCCCTATCATTTCTTTTTTATAATTAACGACAGATCCATTAATAATTTCCAATGAATCTTTATCTATAATAGTTTTGTCGAAAAGAACATCATCAGCATCAATTTTTTTATCAAAAGAAAAATTATATTTAAATCCAGAGCACCCACCTCCCTGAACTGAAATTCTAAAATATGAATCATTACCTTGTTCAGATGTTATTTTTGTAATTTGTTGATTTGCTTCTTCTGTGAATTCAATTTTATTAGTCATATTTTGTAAATAATGTATTATACAATTTTACTAATTCTTATGCAAAAAAAAATAACACCACATTACTCAAATTTAGCGGTTTCTATTAAATCAAGAGGCAGGATTTACCATGAACCCTTAAACTTACTGCGTTCCCCGTTTCAAAGAGATCGAGATAGAGTAATACATTCAACCGCTTTTAGGAGGCTTAAACATAAAACACAGGTTTTCGTAAACACTTCTGGTGATCATTTCAGAACAAGAATAACTCATTCATTGGAGGTAGCTCAAATAGCAAGAACGCTTGCTAAATATTTTAATTTGAACGAAGATTTATGTGAAACACTAAGTCTATCCCACGATTTAGGCCACACCCCTTTTGGTCACGCAGGAGAAAATGTATTAAACGAATGTATGGAGCCTTATGGAGGCTTCGATCATAATATTCAAACTCTCAGAATAGTTAGTGTTCTTGAAAATAAATATTATAATTTCAAAGGTTTGAATTTATCTCTTGAAACTATCGATGGTTTAGTAAAACATAACGGTCCTGTTAAGGACACGTCAAAACTTAATAAAATTTTAGGAAAAAATTTTTTCAAGAATAAAATTGATTATAATTCAAATGCTTCATTAGAAGCTCAATTTGCAGCAATTTCTGATGATATCGCCTACAACAGTCACGATCTTGAGGATGGCTTAAGAGCAAACCTATACACGCTAGAAGATTTAAAAAATATTCCGATTTTATCTAAAGTAATTAACAAACATAAAAAATTTATTAAAAACAAAGGGACAGAATTAGTGATCAGACAAATCATTAGAGGTATAATTAATGAAATGGTAAATGATATTATTATAAATACCAAAAAAAAAATTAAAGAAGAAAAAATCCGTACTATAAAAAATGTTTATGATCACAAAAATTTAATTGTCACTTTTTCTAAAGAAATGAATTTATTTGATTTATCAATTAAATCTTTCTTAAAAGAAAACATGTACCTTAGTAAAAAAGTATTAAAAAAAACTATTATGGGAAAAAAAATTATTAAATTTCTATTTTTAAAGATTAAAAAGAACCCTTCTAAATTTATCAAAAAAAAAATATTTAAGAAAGATAACTATGAAAGAAATATTTGTGACTTCATAGCAGGAATGACGGACAGGTACGCAATTAATCTATACAATTCTTTAAAATGAATATTTTTAATATATATTTACAAATATTACAAAATTTAATTATTAATAATTGTAAGACTCTAAACATTGAATCAAATATTAATATGGAGGGAGTTCTTATTGAAACACCACCCCTAGAATTTAATTTTGATCTTTCAACGAATATTGCATTGGTTTTAGCAAAAAAAACAAAACAGTCTCCTGTGAAATTAGCAGAGTCAATAAAAGAAGTAATACTAAAAAATTTAGAAGACTTTTCTACAATTGAAGTTGCTGGTCCTGGATTTATCAATTTTAGATTCTCATCTACGGTGTATCAAAAATTGATACTTAATATTTTAAAAACTAAAGATAAATACGGATCAAATAATAAAAAAGAGAGATACAATGTTGAGTTCGTCTCTGCTAACCCCACAGGGCCAATGCACGTAGGTCACTCCCGTGGAGCAATATTTGGAGACGTTTTAGCTAATCTTTTAATTTTTAATGGAAATAAAGTTATTAAAGAATATTATATTAATGATTATGGCAAACAAATTATAAATTTTACAGAATCAATTTATTTTAGATTAAGAGAAATAAAATTTAAAGAAATATTTATAAAAAAAGAAAATTTATATCCTGGAGAGTACGTTATAGATATTGCTAAAAAGATTTTATTAGAATTTCCAGAAATTGACTTAAGTGATTTCAAAAAGAATTTTACTTTTTTAAGCAATCAAGCTCTTAACCATTCTATGGATCTCATTAAAAATGACCTTAAATCATTAGGTATTTCACATGATAACTTTGTTTCAGAAAAAGCTTTAGTTGAAAAAAATTTAGTAGATAAATCTATTCAATTTTTAAAAGATAAAAAATTTGTAGAAGAAGGTTATCTAAATCCACCTAAAGGAGAAGAAAATAAAAATTGGAAAAAAACTAAAAGATTGATTTTTAAATCTACTATGTTTGGTGATGATACTGATAGAGCTTTGCAAAAAAACGATGGATCGTGGACTTATTTTGCTAATGACATTGCTTACCATGCAGATAAAACTTCTAGAAATTATAATTATTTGGTCAATGTTCTTGGTGCTGATCACACCGGATATATAAAACGTATTACCGCTGCTACAAAAGCACTATCTGACAACAAGACAATTTTGATCTGTAAAGTGTGCCAACTTGTAAAACTTTTTAAAGATGGCCAACCATACAAAATGTCTAAAAGAGCTGGAGATTTTATATCAGTAAGAGAGCTTTTGAATGAAGTTGACAAAGATTCTGTCAGATTTATGATGCTCAACCGAAGTAACGATGTTGAATTAGATTTTGATTTTGACAAAGTTTTAGAAAAAACTAAAGAAAATCCAGTTTTTTATGTTCAATATTGTTACGCAAGAATATCTTCTTTGTTTAGGACATTAAAAATAAAAACTAATCATAGCTTTGAAATAGATAAAAAAAATTTTAATTTAAATGAATCTGAATTATATTTGTTTAGAAAAATTTTGGACTGGCCTAAAGTAATTGAAACAGCTTCTAATAAATTTGAACCACATCGAATAGCATTTTACTTATATGAGCTTGCGACTTTATTTCATTCATATTGGAGCAAAGGAAATGAAGATCCAAAATATAAATTTATTATTGATGGTAAAATTCAAAACAAAAACACACTTTTAATTATTAAATTAGTCTCTTTAACAATTGAAAATGGAATGAAAATCTTAGGGGTAAATTTACCTACTAAAATGTAATGTTTAAAAATTTTTTTTCAGTATTAATTTTTTTATTTATTTTTTTATTTATTTATTTTATTGTCTCAACCTATGTTTCAAAAAAAAACAAAAATAAAATTAATTTAAATAGATTAAATATTTACTCTAAAATTGAAAATAGATTATCAAGCTTGCCTTTACTAAAAAATGATACTCAAGATATAATAGAATTTAACTCTGGTTACGATGTTGACAACAGCATAATAAAAAGAAATTTTTGGAATTTGTTTAAAAAAAATGATTAGAAAAGCAGCTATAGTTAGTATTTCAGGTACAATTCTAACAAAAAAAGAAACAATAATTATTAAAAGAGAAAAACCATGGGGTATTATTCTTTTTAAGAGAAATATCCTATCTAAAAATCAATTAATAACTTTGACAAAAAGTATTAAAAGAATAATGAAAGATAAAAAATATCCAATTTTGATTGACGAAGAGGGTGGTAAAGTTTCAAGATTTTCTAACTTTTTAGATAACTCACTCTATAATCAAAAATATTTTGGAGATATTTACAAACAGGATAAACAAATAAGTATTAAATTGTATAAATTATACATAGATTCATTATCAAATGTTTTAACGAAAGTTGGTATCAATATAAACACATCCCCTGTTTTAGATTTAACAAAAAAAAATACTCACTCTGTAATAGGCAGCAGAAGTTATTCAGTAAATCCTTTTACGGTTAATGAATTAGGAAAGTCGAGTGTAAAATTTTATAAAAAGAATAAAATAGCGACGGTTATTAAGCATATTCCAGGGCATGGCGGGGCTAATTTAGACAGTCACTTTGCACTACCAGTAGTTAATGACACTTTACAATCACTAAAAAAAAAAGATTTTAGATGTTTTAAAAATATATCCAGCTTTTTTGCAATGACCGCACATATTTTGTTTTCTAAGATAGATAAAAAAAATAACGCAACGCACTCAAGCGTCATTTTAAATAAAATAATTAGGAAAGAAATCGGTTTCAAGGGGGTTTTAATATCTGACGACATTTCAATGAAAGCTCTTAAGTATGACTTTATTGAAAATGCTAAAGTAGCGCTAATGTCTGGTTGTAATTTAGTTTTATATTGTGCCGGAAAAACCCCAGAGTTGAAACAATTATTGAAACAAATGCCTTATATTGATAAATTTACGATGAAAAAAACATCAGAATTTTATAAATTTTTAAGTTAAAATTAGCATTATGGAATCAAATTTAAATAATTCTATATCAGTAGAAATACCAAACTATTCTGGTCCTTTAGAGGTGTTGTTAAATTTAGCAAAGGCTCAAAAAGTTGATCTAACAAAAATATCTATAACTAAACTTGCGGATCAATTTTTAGTATATATAAAAAAGTCTATAGATTTAAACTTAGAACTTGCGGCCGAATATTTACTTATGGCAACGTGGCTCGCTTATTTAAAGTCTAAGTTATTATTACCCGAAGATGAAGAAGATAATTTTAAAGCACTTGAAGTTGCTGAAAAACTTAAATTGCAATTAAAAAAATTAGAGCTAATCAGATTGCTTTCCGGGCAATTGCTTAAGAAAAACAGAATAGGATTAAATGTTTTTTACAGGGGAATGAAGGGTGGAATTAAATCCATTAACACACCAATATACAAAGTTAGTTTGTATGAACTTCTAAAAACATATGCTAATATAAAAATGAAAAAATCTTTTCTAACTATTAATATACCCAAACTTGCCGTTTTCACAACAGAAGAAGGGATAAAGCAAATACAAAATAATTTTAAAAATATTAATGACTGGAAAGATATTGAAGACTTAATACCTGAAGGTTTTAATTTTAATAAAAAATTAAAAAAAAGCGGTGTAGCTGGTATTTTCTCTGCAAGTTTAGAACTTACAAAACAAGGTGTTGTAAATATTATGCAAAAAAAACTTTTTGAAAAAATACTTATTAAAAAAATTGTTTAAATGAAAAAAAAAATTAAACAAACTGACAATATTGTAAAATTTCCAAAGAGTTTAAATAAACTAGAAAAACAAGTCGAGGCAATTCTTTTTGCAGCAGATGAGCCTTTAGACATTGAAACTATTGAAAAAAGAGTACAAAGCACAAAAAATATAAAAAAAATTTTAATAAACCTACAATCTGATTATTCTTTAAGAGGTTTTAATTTAATTTGTATAAAAGATATGTGGTCATTTAGAACTTCTAAAGATTTAGTAAATTTAATGTCACTTCAAAAATCTACTGAAAAAAAATTATCTAGAGCTACTTTAGAAACATTAGCAATTATTGTTTACCATCAACCTGTTACTAGATCTGAAATTGAAGAAATTCGTGGAGTTTCTTTTGGTACTAATACTATTGAAACTTTATTAGAACTAGATTGGGTCAGACCAGCAGGAAGAAAAGATGTTATTGGTAAGCCTATACAATACGCTACTACAGACAACTTTTTGCATCATTTTAACATACAACGACTTACAGATCTGCCAAATATAGAAGAACTTAGTTCTGCTGGTCTTATTGATACTGCTTCGATTGACTCATCAATATTTGGTACCGGTAAGTTTTACAAAGAACAATCTCAAAATAAAAAAGAGGACATTTACTCAAATATAGAAAAAGCTATAGTTGAAACACCCAATAAGGATTAATTTAATAGATTTATTTATCCTTAATATATGTATATAATAAGAGTATGTTTCCTGGCTTTTGGCAAATCGCAATAGTAGTAGTTTTAGTGGTCCTTCTATTTGGACGCGGAAAAATATCTTCTTTAATGGGTGATGTTGCTAAAGGAATAAAAAGTTTTAAAAAAGGTCTGTCTGACGAAACTCCAAGTGATAGTGTAGATAAAACAGACGATCACGAAAACTCTAACAAACATTAATTTTAATGCCACAAATTGGATGGTTAGAACTATTAATAATAGTTGTCATAGCTATATTAGTAATTGGACCAAGAGATTTTCCAGTTGTTCTGAAGAAACTAGGCAAATGGACAAGCACAATTAAAAGATACTTTTCTGATGTGCAGTCAAATATTAACGAAATCACTAATTTCGATGAAACTATAGACAAAAATATTACTAATAAAAAAAATAAAAAAGTTGATGACGAAAAAAAATAATCCTAGTAGTTTTGTAGGGCATTTATCAGAACTAAGATCTAGACTTGTTA
>Ga0308016_10001874_pt1 | contig 10268 bp, 8 predicted proteins | sample Neamet233_FD_203129 | JGI IMG/M metagenome (GOLD analysis project Ga0308016, IMG submission 203129) | Marine microbial communities from water near the shore, Antarctic Ocean - #233 | ecosystem: Environmental > Aquatic > Marine > Unclassified | place: Southern Ocean | collected 2014-07-28
GCCCACAAGGATTCGAACCTCGGATCTCTGTACCAAAAACAGATGTGATACCACTTCACCATGGGCCAATATTAGTTGCATATATCACAAAAAAAAAAAATTATATAGTTTTTGATTCAATACACCAATGGCTATTAAATTTTCGTTTATATTGATTGTACGCTTTTTTGCAGGCCTTTTTGGAATGAAAATAAGCCACTATTGAAGATCCTGATCCAGACATTCTAGCAAATAGAGCATTGGGTAAACCACCTAGATAGGATTTAATTCTTTTAAGTTCTGGATATTTATTTAACGCAACTTTTTCAAGGTCATTGTCTAAATTTTTTAAATATTTTGCTTCAAATAATTTCAATTTAGGGGGATTGAATTCGGGTTTGGAAAAAGAATTAACTTTTGAATAAATATATTTTGTAGAACATCCAAAGTTAGGTTTTGTAACCAATATATGAAATTTGATTTTATTTTTGTATTTTTTGATATCTCCATTAGATAAAAGAATAGCAGATGACGGCTTTACACCTAAAATAACATCTGATCCTATTTCATTACTTATTTTTTTTAACTCATCTTTTTTTATTTTAATTATTTTTTTTTCGATAAAGAAATTTAATAAGCTAGCAGCATTCATCGACCCACCTCCCATTCCTGCTTTTTGAGGTATATTTTTTATAACTTTAATTTCAAATTTTTTATTATTTAAAAGTTTTTTGTTATCTAAAATTTTTAACAATTTTGAAATAGTATTAATTTTACTAATATTTTTAGAGAACTTTCCAAAAAAATTAATTTTATGCTGTTTTATTTTGCTTTCTCTTAGTGTGATTGAATCATGTAAATTAATAAAAGAAATTAAACTTTCAATATTATGAAGCTTTGATTTTTTTCCAGTAACGTTTAGAGCTAAATTTATCTTCGCATAAGACTTTATCTTAAAACTATTCATAATTTAGGAATTTTTTAATCCCTCTATTAACTTATTTTTAATAGTTTCTTTCATGGCATCTTCTGTCTCATCTAAATTTAAAACAGCTTGCCAAAAATATCTTGCTTGAATTTTTCTATCCAACTGCCAAAGAATATCACCGTAATGATCGTTAACTATTGGATCTTGTGGCATTAATTCAACTGCTCTTTTAAGAAAATTTTCTGCCTTCTCATATTCGTCAACTAAGTAATATGCCCAACCGATTGAATCAATAATATATGGATCGTTACTTCTTGCAGCATAAGCTTTTTCAAGCATTTTAAGAGCAGTATCAATTTTATGTTCTCTTTCCAGCCACGAATAAGCTAAATAATTCAAAACATAAGCATCATCTGGATTTGCTTCAAGAGATTTCAATAAGTCTTTATCTGCTTTTATATAATCTCCAGATCTCTCATAACTTCCTCCACGCCTATATAATATTTCAGCGTATAAGTCGGAATTAACGTCCATTTTTAAAAGTATTTGATCGTAAAAACTTATCGCTTCAATATATCTTTTTGCATTTTTATGCATATTTGCAATATCAAATAAAAATTTGATATTTGGGTTTTTAATTTCTTTAAATTTTTTATTGATAAAATTTAGAGATGTTTCTTGATCAGACTTTTTTAAAATAATTTGAGACTCTTTTTTTAACTTAAACCAATAATAAAATTCATGCTTTTTATCAAATATTTTGAGAGTTTTTAATGTATTGGAATAATCATCATTCAAATAATAATTTTCAGCTAATAGAGACAAATTGAAAATAAATTTAGGATTTAAATAGTTTGCTATGTTTAAGTAAAAATTTGATTTCTCATAATCATTCTGAGATGAATAGAGATTTGCTATTAGAAAAAATAGCTCACTAACAATGTCATTTGAATTAGTGCATAAGAAAATATCTTGAAAATTACCTAAGTTTTTATCTTCTATCCATTTTTTACCTTGAGAAATTAATACTGATGAATTTAAATAATCAAAATTATTAGTAACTTTTTTTGCCTTATCATAATTATCATTCTCGATTAAATAACTGCTCAAAAAAAATGCATACCTTGAATAATCGGCATCGTCTTGTGAATTAATTAATCTTTTAAAATATCTCTCAGTATCTTTATCATTTAAATAACATCGTTGAAAAACTTCGTTAATAAGTGAAAAATTTCCAAATGTATTCTTTTGCTTCATTAATTTTTTTTCTTCAAAAACTGACAAATATTGTTTGAAGGTTTCTGCAATGATTAGGGAAAGCCTATCATTGTTAATAAATTCATATGATCTATCGATATAAACTTTACTTTTTTTAAAGTTTTTTTTCTTTAAACTATCAACTGCCAGTAACAGATTAGCCTGAAAAAAGTCAGAGTTGTTTTTTGTTGAGCTTTGTTTAACTTGATTAATTGCTTTCTTAACTTTGCCATCAAGGACTAATGAAAATACATACCTCTCAAGATAGGCGTCATGCTGTTTTATTAATATTTTTGATGAATTAAAAAATTTTAAAGCTTCCGTATTATCTAGATTTTCATAAGCTACAATTCCTGAAAAATAATTAGACAAATACCTCGCATTAAAATCATTTAAACTGGTATTTTTTGAGTATAATGGATTCTGATAAAGTAATAATATTAAAAATAATTTAAAAAACTTTACCAACATTTGACCATTCTATGTCTAAAAAAGTAATAAATCAAAATACGAATTATGACTCTGAGTTTTTAAACTCTACTGGATCTGACTTTATTTTTGATGAAAACCCAATCAATAGACTAAAAAATACTAGTAATGATTTAAAAAAAGATCTGAGTATTCAAAAAATAGATAAAGTTAAAGAGCTTGCGGATCTTAAAGAGCAAATAAACTCAATTAGCGATTGTAACTTAAAAAATAATTCAAAAAAGATGGTTCTAGGAGATGGAAATATTAATAGCCCAATAATGATAATTGGTGAAGCCCCAGACGTTGAAGAAGATAATACCGGATTAACTTTTATGGGTGAAGTAGGAGATCTTTTAAAAAAAATGCTAATTGCAATAAACATTAAAAAACAAAATATTTACACAACATATGCTGTAAACTTTAGGCCTCCTGAAGATCGAAAGCCAACCTCTACAGAAATTAAAAGATATTCTCAATTTTTACAAAAACATATTTCAATAATAAATCCTAAAATAATAATTCTTATGGGTAGTACTGCTATGGAATCCTTAACTGGTTTAAATAGTAAAATTTCTATTGAGAGAGGAAAATGGAAAGAAGTAATTGTAAAGAATACAAGTTACAACGTTATCATAACTTTTAACCCCTCTTATCTTTTAAGAGCTCCTGAAAATAAAAAACATTCATGGGATGACTTAAAAAAGATTAAACAAAAAATCTTAGAACTAAAACTAACTGTTTAATGAAAATCTTAGCTGGTGTTGATGAAGTTGGTAGAGGAAGCTTAATCGGACCTGTTTATGCAGCAGCTGTCATATTAAATAATTCTATTAATAAAAAATTATTAAAAGATTCAAAAACTTTAACAAAAGACAAAAGAGAAGAGCTTGAAAAATATATTAAAAAAAATTCTATATGGGCTATAGGTCAGGCGTCAACTAAAGAAATTGAAAAAATTAATATATTGCATGCAAGTTTACTTGCAATGAAAAGAGCTATTCTTAAGTTAAAAACAAAACCTTCACTTGTTTTAATTGATGGCAACAAACTGCCTGACCTAAAAAACTATAAATTAGAATATATAATTAAAGGAGATCAAAAAATTCCAAGCATTTCTGCTGCATCAATTATTGCAAAAGTTAGTAGAGATAAATTTATTACAAAACTTTCAAAAGAATTTAATAATTATGGATGGGATACAAACTCTGGTTATGGAACCAAAGAACATTTAAAAGCTATTAAGAAATTTGGTATTACCAAATATCATCGCAAAACATTTTCACCTATTAGTGATCTTCTATAAATACCAATAATAACAACACAAGATCTGGTTGTTTAAGAAATAATAAACACAAATTGAATCCATTTAATTCAATCACAGGTTGACCGTGGAATCCGTTTGGAGTCTAATTGTTTTATAGAAAATGGAAAATAATTATAAAAATAAGATTATTAATGGTGACAGTCTCGAGGAATTAAAAAAAATTCCAAGCGAAACCTTTGATCTTGTTTTTGCTGATCCACCATACAATTTACAATTAAAAAATTCCCTTACAAGACCAGACAGAAGCAAAGTCAGTGCTGTTAATGATAAATGGGATCAGTTTGAAAGCTTTAAAAAATATGACGACTTTACAATAGCTTGGCTTTCAGAATGTAGAAGGATATTAAAAAAAGATGGAGCTATTTGGGTTATAGGAAGTTACCATAATATTTTTAGAGTAGGAACTGCAATACAGAACTTGGGTTTTTGGATTTTAAATGATGTTATCTGGAATAAGAATAACCCAATGCCTAATTTTAGAGGAACAAGGTTTACTAATGCTCATGAAACTTTAATTTGGGCGTCCAAAAGTGAGAAGTCAAAATATACTTTTAATTATCAATCTTTAAAATGCTTAAATGATGATCTTCAAATGAGATCTGATTGGAAATTACCTATTTGCAATGGAGCTGAAAGATTAAAGAAAAATGGTAAAAAAGTTCACTCTACTCAAAAACCTGAATCTTTATTACATAGAGTTTTACTATCGTCTTCAAACAAAAATGATCTAATTTTAGATCCATTTTTAGGGTCTGGAACCACTGCAACAGTTGCAAAAAAACTAGGTAGAAATTATTACGGTATAGAGAAAGAAAAAAAATATTTTAAGGCAGCTGAACAAAGACTAAAAAATACGAAACCTATTGAAGATGATTTTTTAGACACTCTTAAAAATAATAGGTCTAAACCAAGAATACCTTTTGGATCATTAGTAGAGCTTGGAATAATAAAACCTGGAACAAGTATTTTTGATAATAAAAAAAAAATTATAGCAAAAATTATGGCTGATGGAAGTATCAAGCATAATCAGGCTGAAGGATCTATTCACAAGGTAGCAGCAACCATTCTTGGAACAGAAAGCTGTAACGGCTGGACTTATTGGCATTGCAATGTAAATGGTATTAGTGTTCCAATAGATATTTTAAGACAAAGATTAATTTCTAATAGTTAATTCTTATAAATCTTACCTACATAACTATTAATAAATCTATTATTTTTAACTAAATACCTCATTAGTAAATTTCTAATAAAAATCATTAATGGATTGGAAAAGTGAAAGACAAAGTAATTAAATTTTGATTTTCTATCAATCATCTTTGTTCTTTTAATTCTTTCTTTATTGAAATGATCATTTCCATTTTCAAAATTTTTATATAGTTCGTGAGCAACCTCAATTGATTGAGATGCACCTTGAGCAAAGGTTGGTGGAAAAGTAAAAAAAGCGTCTCCAATGATATAAGTATTTTTATTTTTAGGCTGAAATATTTCTGTGCTCACGAATACTGGAAAGCACTTAATATCTCTTAAATTTTCGACGATATTACGATCTACTTGTTTTGATATTTCAAATAAAGTGGATGAAACGAACTCGTCGTTATTAAATAAACTGTAATTAGCTAATTCATTACTATTTAGTTTTTTCCTAAGAATGGCAATGAAGTTAAACTGACCATTTTGGTTAACTGGGTACACTACTGAGTGCAAATTAGACCCTAAAAATAAAGATATGTTATTATGATCAATATTCCAAAGGTCATTTTGATCAATATTTCCCCTTACAGCAATTGAGTTAAAATAACTTGGTTTGATTTCCTTATTGGCAATTAATGATCTAGTTTTTGAAAATGCTCCATCAGATATAATTAAATAATCACATTCTATTGATGACTTGTCTTCAAAAATTACTTTAGTAATTTCTGACTCACTTTGAACCTCAATAACTTTTTTATTAAAATTTATTAAATTACTTGGAATTTTATTTCTTAAGAAATCTATTAATGTAAATCTTTGTAAAGTCGTATACTTATCTTCATTGCTATTAAAGGCCGATATATCTAAATCACATATTTTACTTTTATTTTTTAAAGAATAAAAATTAACTTTATTTGGAAAAAACTTTTCCTCGAAATTAATATTTTGAAAGCCAATTTTATTTAATAATTTAACACTATTAACAGAAAGCTGAATACCATATCCTTTTTCTAAATTTACAGAGTTATTCTTTTCATAAATAGAGACCTCATAATTAGAGTTTAGTCTCAATAAACTCGCCATATATAAACCTGAAATTCCTCCACCTATTATTGCAACCTTTTTCATAAATTGTGCTTAACAGATGCAAATATTTTTTTTGTAAATGTTGGTATCATATAATTTTCTAATTTTGTTTTTTCAATCCACATACCATTTTTAGGTTTATTTTTAATATATGAAAAATCTATTGATATATTCATATTCATATTTGACATTTTAACATTCAATTTTTTGCTAGATTTTAGCAAAGAGTCTGATTGGGTTATCTCTTTCATTGGAAAAATAAGTAAATTTTTTAAAAATTTAAATTTATCATTTTTTATTAATAAAAGCTGATTATTATTTTTATATAAAGTTGCCAGATAAAATTTATCTATAATTTTTTTATCTTTTTTCTTAATTTCAAAATCTTTTCTTTTAAAAGATAGGCAATTTTTAGTTATTGGACATTTATCACAGTATGGATTTTTTGGTTTACACAATAGCGCTCCTATTTCCATTAGGGCTTGAGCATAATCACTTGATCTTGACGTTTTACCAAAAATTTTTTTTTGTTTATGAAGGTTTTCTTTTTTTATTTCCTCTTCTGTTTTTAAGTTTAAAATACGCTTTAAGACTCTCTCTATATTTCCATCTAATGGAATTATTTGCTGATTAAATGCAATAGCTGATACAGCACTTGCAGTATAATCTCCAACTCCAGGAAGTTTTTTAAGTTCTTCAAAATTATTTGGAAGTCTTCCACTGTAATTATCAATAATCATTTTTGCACTTTTTTTTAAATTTTTTGCTCTTGAGTAATAACCAAGACCTTGCCAATGTTTTAGAAGTTTAGCCTCACTCACTTTTGCAAGAGATTGAAAGTTAGGAATATCTTTTAAAAAATTATTAAAATATGGAATGACTGTTTTAACCTGAGTTTGTTGAAGCATAAATTCACTTACAAGAGTGAAGTACTCTTTTTTCTTTGCAGAACATCTGGCTCTCCACGGTAGAGATCTTTTATTATTATCGTACCAATTAAGAATTTTTTTTGTTATCATTGTTTTAAACTAATATGTCTTTTAAAAATAATATTAAGCAGGGAAATAGAAGCTTTCAAGGATTAAGATCCTTTAAAGACACTTTGCCAAAAAATATTAAAAAAATAATCAAAAAAAAGGGTCATATATTTTCTGAAACACTTAATAACTGGAAGTACATAGTTGGAGACGATCTTTTTCAAATATGTTATCCAAAATCCTTTAAAAATTCTAATAAATTTGGAGTAAGCACTCTTCAAATAATGGCCAAGAGAGGACACGAAATTGATTTAGAATATTCAAAAAAAATAATAATGGATAAAATGAATAGTTTCTTTGGCTATGCTGTTGTTGAAAAATTGAAATTTATAAGTTTTGATGATGTTCAAACAAAATTCAAAAAATTAGATACTAATGAAAACTATGTGACAAATATTAAGTATGCAGATAGAATTAATAGTATTAAAAATGATAAAATTAAAAAATCATTACTTGAATTAACAAAACTATTTAAACAACGATGAAAAAATTAACCTCAACATTATTTATAATATTTCTAATCTTCTCTGCTAAAGCGTTTGCTGTGGATAATGAATTAATCAAAAGAATTACAGAGGGTGAAGAAAGTGCTAAAATAACAATAATTGCTTACGAGTCATTGACTTGTGGTCACTGTGCAAATTTTCATAAAGATGTATATCCAGAACTTAAGAAAGACTTCATTGATAAAGGGTTGGTAAGAATTGAATTTAGACATTTTCCATTAGACTTAGCTGCATTTAATGCATCAAAAATTGCACAATGTAATAACGATGGTAATTCAAATATTTTGAATATTTTGTACTCTGGCCAAAAAAAATGGGCTAGAGGAAAAACACCAGATGAGGCAACAGGTTATTTAAAAAAATTCTTAGAAAGTGAAAATGTGAATGTAGATTTTGAAAAATGCCTAAGCGATAAGGCTATAGAAGATTATGTTTTAAATGATCGAATCGATGGAGTAAAAAAATTTGAAGTTAATGCTACTCCTACGATAATAATTAATGATAAAAAGTTTGATAAAGCCCTAAATTATAAGAATTTAAAAAAATATCTGGAAAAACTGATATAAGTTAGTCCATGGAGTTTAAAAAAATCCAATTAAATGGATTTAAATCATTTGCTGAGAAAACTAATTTTTTAATCGAAGATGGGCTAACAGGAATAGTTGGACCTAACGGTTGTGGAAAATCAAACATTGTAGAGTCTTTAAGATGGGCTATGGGAGAAACCTCAGCAAAAAGTATGAGGGGCTCTGGAATGGAAGATGTTATTTTTAACGGAACATCAAACAAAGCTTCAAAAAATATAGCTGAAGTTTCAATCATTGTAGATAATGCAAGTCATGAAGGACCCTTACAATATAAAGACATAGATCAAATCGAAGTTAGAAGAAAAATTGAAAAAGATAAAGGTTCTAAATTTTATATAAACGATAAAGAAGTTAGAGCTAGAGATGCACAAATGTTTTTTGCAGATTTATCTACAGGTGCTCATTCGCCATCAATGATAAGCCAAGGACGTATTGGTGCCTTAGTGACTGCTAAGCCTACAGATAGGCGTGCAATTTTAGAAGAGGCTGCTAACATTTCAGGATTACATGTCAGGAGGCATGAGGCTGAACTTAGATTAAATGCTGCAGAGGCCAATTTAAAAAGAGCAGATGAATTAAGAAGGCAGCAAGAAAAACAGCTAGCCAACCTTCAGAAACAGGCAGAAGAAGCTACAAAATATAAACTTATTTCTGAAGAGATAAAAAAAATTGAAGCAGGGTTATACTATTTAAAGTTATTAGACATTGATAATGAAATTAGAATAGAAAATGAAATCAATAATGAAGCTGAGGGAGAAGTTAATAACTTCAATCAACAGATTTCTCAATTTGAAAGTTTAATTAAAACTGAAACAGATAAAGTTTCTCCATTAAGAGAAAAAAATATTGAAAATCTTTCAAGAATTCAAAGATTAAATTTAGAACTACAAAATTTAGATGAAGAGAATGTAAGAACGCAAGGTGAGATAGAAAATTTCAAAAATTCATTAAAAACCATTGAAGAAGATATTGATAGAGAAAAAGGGATTGTAATAGATGCAAACTCAAACGAAAAAAGATTAAAAGAAGAGAAAAGTGAGTTAATAGAAATAGACTCTAAATATTTTGAAACTGAAAAATTATCAAATGAAGATCTCGAAGAAGCCAAAAAGCAACTTAATGAAGAGCAAAAAGCTGTAGATGAAATTATTGAAATGTTCGCAAATGGCAACATAAATATCAGTATTGACCCAATTAAAGGTGTTATTAATACAATCGAAAAAATCAAAGAGTTAATAAACAATAATGAAGCTAACCAAGCTCTTACGTTGCTGGATAGAACTAAAATGGAATTAAATAATTTCTTAAGTAATTTAGCCAATGATGAAAGTAAAAGTAAACTAACTGACATCAATGAAAAAAATGACAATATAAAATTACTTCAAGAAAAATATGCAGATAGCTTTAGCAAAAACCAATCTATTAAAAAAGAATCTATAAAAAGAAATGAAAGAATTAAAGCTATTGAAACTGAAGTTGAAAGTTGGAAGAGCTTACTTTCAAACTCTCAAAAAATGGTAACAGAATTAACTGAAAGAAAAAATAAGTTGTTATCACAATTAAATGAACGTGACCAACAACCTAAAGTTCAAGCAGAGAAAAAGGGTCAGGCTACTGAAGGTTTAAGAATTTCACAAGATGAAAAGATTGAGAATGAAAAGATAATTGAAGAAACGGATAAAAAGATTAACTCTTTAAGGCTTGAATTAAACGATGTTCAAGAAAGATCTATTCAAATAAGAGAAAGAAAAGCAAGTTCAGGTGCAACTGTCGAAGGATTAAAAAAACGTAAAGATGACTTGTTAGAAAGGGTTATTTCTGAACTTAACCTTGAAGAAAATGATATCCTTGAAAATTCTAATTTAAATGGTGTTGAGGAACTACCAGACTCGGTAGCTCAAG
>Ga0308016_10001875_pt1 | contig 10263 bp, 16 predicted proteins | sample Neamet233_FD_203129 | JGI IMG/M metagenome (GOLD analysis project Ga0308016, IMG submission 203129) | Marine microbial communities from water near the shore, Antarctic Ocean - #233 | ecosystem: Environmental > Aquatic > Marine > Unclassified | place: Southern Ocean | collected 2014-07-28
TCATATCAAGATCATCCATGCTGAACAGGGAGATCAATGCTGCCCTACGTATGCCACCTGCAAGTACTGCATCTGCAATGTAACACATAAGGTCATGCACTTCTAATGTACTAAGGTTACGGCCTAGTGCATTGTCTAGCACCTTAGTGAGTTGATGAATGCAATCCTTCAATGGCTGAGGGCCAGGTGCCTTACCACCAGAGGTAATCAACATAGCACCCTTGGGGCGTATGTCACGATAGTCAAAGTCTACCTGCATCTGTCCGTGGAAGTAAGACTCCATCAGTACCTTCACTGCGTCTGCCCAACCTTCAATGTTATCTGATACTAGGAACCTACGCTTACGCTTCTTAGGGCCACGCACTTCAGGTAGCTGAGTAACGTGGTGACGCTGTACTGAATAGCCTACACCTGTGCCACCTAGTAGTAAGAACATAGTCTCGCTAAAGGCTTCAACCTCTGACACTGGCAGGTAAGCACAGTTAAAGATTCGGTTAGGTGCTAACTCTATAGGTGCGCCACCAAACTGTAGTGAGCGCATAGATGGTAGAGCTTTCTTCTCATACACAAACTTGTATGCATCTTCAATGTCTTCAACCATGTGAGGATACTTACGCATGTGCATTTCTTTGTTACGGGTGACTAACTCTTCCCATGTTTCCCTACGCTGTAGGGCTGGTACGTACTTAGCGTACTTAGAGAATACTGTTATGTCACTCAGTATTTGATTTGATGTTTCCATAGTGTGCCTTTAGTTCTTTATGTACATTAGTGCGAATACTACTAGGAGAGTTACTGTTACTGCGTACTGCATTTTTGTGTCCTTCAAGTTATAGGGTCATATAGTTATACTGATTTTAGGATAAAAGTCAAGCACTATTTACCTCATTAAAGTTCTTCATGAAGTGTTCCATCTTACTCTCATAAGTATAGGCAAAGTCATTCTCTAGCAGCCAATCCTCCATGCATCTACGTGTACCATTCTTACGCTTCTGTGCGCCAGGAAGTGCTACGTTCTCTGAGTGCAGTACAAATACTATGACAGCCATTGGGTTTGATCTACGCACATGAATGTACTTGTCCATTTCATGTCGTGTTCTGAATCTACCCTTGACTTCAAACCATACGTTACCCATCACCCCATCGGGTGTGTACTTCCTATTCTCTACGACCTCATAGTCCACCTTGATGGGTTCGTAAGCTATATCCTTCATAGGGCCATCAGCAAACAACCTAAACTCTAACCATGATCGGTAAGGCTTAGGCTGGTCACGATTCATGGCAAGGTAATCACTCCATGATTGGTAAGGTTCTGGTGGTATGACCTTACATTTAATGCCGCATGTTTTACCTAGTATGCTAGGCGTTACCTTGCGGTGCTTAGGTTTCTTCTCCTTCTTAATAGGGTATCTCATACTAGGTTATCCAGTAGCTTATTGATATACCAACGGCACTTCTCTAGGTTAGTACGTGCATCCTGCTTCTTGTTAGCCCTCCATGTGTACTTGATTATGTTGCCTTTGCAGAAACCTTGAAACTCTTCTGCACTTAATGCTGACTGTATAGCGTCAATGCATTCTACTCCACTAACTCCCTCCGACTTATAGTGGTTGGGATGATTAACTAAATCCTCTAGTGCATCATCTAAGCTAGCGGTTAACTCTGGTACTACATTCATTACCCTTCCCCCTCACATTTAGTGTTAAAGTTAAGTGTTATAACATTACCAATCGTGCTGGTTACTTTAGCTCTAGCATCAGTAAAAGGTTTCTCTTCCTCTTCTAATACTGAAGTACCCAAGCCCTCTTCCTCTATTAAGTTGTGAGTGTATTCTTCTAGCATATCATCAAAGTCAGGGTTATCATTACAGAATGAGAGTAACGCAGCCATCTTATATGCTAAGAACATGTATCTAGCGTGGGTATCATCCGATATATTAGGCATGAGGTTACTGAACACAGAAACTTCCATAGTGCCGTAGGATTCATCATCCTCCGTACCTTCTGTAGGACGTACTAATACACCGAAGTCATTCTCCGTCATGTCAATCATGCTGCTTCCTCTACTATGTGAATGTAGTTAACCATTGCAGGAACCTTAGCCTTAGATGGTATGGATGGGCGTTCTACTAAAGTCTCCCAACACTTGTACTTGTGCTGGCAGAAGCCGCACTCAATACCTAGCTTTAGGTTACCTGTCTCTACCTTACGGAATGTTTCTTTGATAGGTTCATAACATCTTTCAAAGTCTGCATCATCTACTATACGATTAGCCTTAGCCTCTAGTATATCTAACTCCGCTTGCATATCAATGCCGTCAGCAGTTATAAACTTGAACTGACCATTTGCTTTGTTGATAACTATCCAACCACCTGCGTCTAAGTCTAACGCCTTACTGTACCCTACTAGCTGTCCTACATAACCAAAGGAGTCATGATCCTTAACAGTAGCAAAGTCTATCCACTTGTTTGCATAAGCCCACGGACTACAGGATTTAATATCCCATACAGCACCATCAATGATAAGGTCAGGCGTACCATTGATAACATGCTTACCTAAGTTAAGCTTTAAGTGTTCACCATCCTGCCATATTACACCAGCCTCAGTGAGGATACCTTTCATGATCGCTTCAACAAGATCACCGAGGATCATGTTAATCAAGAAGCTGTTTGGAAAAGGTAAAGCATCTGTTGGCTGGTTCTTATCAAACCAAAGCTGGCAATAAGAACGACCTATGTTTGACATACGCAACCTAAAGTCTGGGTTACGCTTGTCTACGAGTTGCTTTTCTAACGCTAATTTAACATCGTTAACCATGAAGTCAAGAACAGGGCGGCTCATGCCACCCTCTCCTGCCACTACACTATTAAGATATTTTTGTACCATTAATTCGTGTATGTTCATGCTTACTCCACATCTATAAACTCATTAACTAGACTTTCATCTGCACTGTTCAAAGTCTCTACCGCTTTGGCAGTGAACTCTGAGTTGATGTAGTCATTGTACTGGGTTATCCATTCATTACTGTCACGGAACATCTGCATAAGATGCTCTGTAATAGGTAAGTCGGATGCCCAATCAACGTCTACCTCAGGTACAAAGTAGGACTGACCATTATTCATCTTGCGTTCTAGTCCCTTCACATTAATACTATGCTGAACAAACGAACGGCCTTTATCAAATAGTCGTTTAAACATTTCCTCAAAGGTCTTGAATGCCTCACGATTATCTACCTCCCAGATAAATGGTGTAGTAGGTACATCAATAGGGTCACCCTTCTCATTGACTGCCCCGACCATATCAATCTCGCCAAACAATACACGTACACGCTTAACGGACTTGATAAGATCCTTAGTTTCCTGTGGTACTGAGTTCCAATCCTCAATGAAACCATTAGGCTTGCCGCAGTTGAAGCCACCATCAGTGTCCTTTAAGTCTGCGTTAAGATCATCATTCATTAAAGTCTTAACATAGCGGCTGTTAGCAGGGTCAGATATGTAACGCTTGTACATAAGACTCTTAACGAAGAGGGCTAGGTTAGCCTCTGGTGCATACGCAAATGATCCGTCTGGCATTTCCAAACGATACTGACCTGCCTCTACTACCTCCATCTTTTTCTTCTTGCCATCAATATCAACGACCCCCATCAGTGGTGTATGCCACATACGTAGACGAGGTAGTTTGTTCTTATTGCCACCCCCCTTTGACATGTTAGACATACCTGTTAGGCGCATTAACTCTTCTTGACTTACTTGATTTAAAGCTACTTCACTCATACTATATTCCTCTTTGCTATTAGCAATCTACTTGATCTAACCAGTTGTTACCCATCTTAGCTTCTAGTGATAGAGGTAAGTTGAAATCAATATCCCACAGCTTATTTACTGTGCTTACTAACTTACTCTCTACTTCAGTTACTACTGCCAACATTTCTGTCTGCTCGTCAGGGTGTACATCTATCACCATACTATCATGAACTGTATTAACTATGCAAGATATTAGACCTCTCTCTTTCATCGTTTCCTCCATCATCAGCAGTGCAACTGGCACTATATCTGCCGTAGCAAATGACTGAACTGGATAGTTTTTTATCATGGTAAAGTTAGTTACTGTACCATCACGCCTTCTTGACACATCAGGAAAAGCAAACTGCCTACCTGAAGGTGTTGTAATCTTCCTCTCTGACAAAGCCTCTGTTGCTAAACGCTTATGCCAATCACATATACCCTGATACTTATGCATGAAGTGAGTATAATACTCTGCCTCTGCTGGTGTACGCCCATAGCCTGATGCTCCATACAACGGGGCAAAGGTATGCATCTTAGCATTCTGTCTGCCTGTTGCCTGTCCTGCATTAGTTATAATGTCTGCCGTGTATTGGTGTACATCAAATCCTTCAATGACTTCCTTGATAGCTACCTTATCCTGAGATAGGTACGCAGCTACACGAAACTCTAGCTGCCCAAAGTCAGCCTCCATTATCTTGCCACCCTTCCATCGTGATATGAACACACGCTTAACAGGGAAAGTACCACCCCTTGGCATGTTCTGCATGTTAGGGTTACGACCTGACAGCCTAGCTGTAGATGTAATGTGCTGAGTTAGCTGTACATGCAGCATACCATCTGCCTTGGTGTACTTCTCTATGCCACCTACAAAGGAGGATAGGTATGATTCAATAGCGTTAAGTCTACGCAGCTTCTTTAAGAAGTTACCCTCACGCTCCATGCCCTTGCCTCTAGCTGTAGCCTCAAGTGTCTCAAGGATTCCCTTACCTGTACTGAAGCCACTAGCACTAGCCCATGTAGCCTTGGGTGGTGTGAACTTAAGGCCAGCCAGTTCTTTAGTGTTCTTTAGTATATACCCCTTACGATCACAAGCCTTGCAGATGTTCTTGTTCTTACGGGGTGTACCCTTCTTAGTAAGATGCTGAACCATGCCAGTGCCATTGCATATGACACACTTGCTAGCCTTAGTCTTATAGACAGGGCCACACTGAGACTTCATAGCATCCTTGAATGCAGAGTCAGACATGAATACGTTAACACTCAAGGCCCACAACTTCTTATCTACAGGCTTACGGGAGAACACCAATGCGGATAGCTGCTCTGGTGAGTTAATGTTTAGTGGTGCATCACCCATCAGCTCAGCTACGAACTCATTTAGTTCCTCTGATAGTTCAGCCCTCTCTTCTTCAAACTCAGTCTTTACTTTGTTCAACTCTACCATGTCTACCTTGATGCCACGCTTGTAGATCAGTGCCAGTTCATAGCAAGTATCCATAGTAAGATCTAGTACAGACTGCATACTACTGTTCTCGTCATTGGCAAACCTTGCCATCTGTTTCTTGTAGACACCAAGAGTAGAGCGCAAGTCGTAGCGTAGGTACTCGTCCAGTTCATCAAAGGGAATGTCCTTTGTAGATGTACCAGACTTCCAGTAGTCGGACATAGTATCAAGCTTCTGCTCTTCCAGTTCATACTGTGCAGATACAAAGCCTAAGTTAAGAGGAGACTTGACACCCTTGTTAAGTATGTACTCACCTAACATAGTGTCGTATATCTTTCCGTCATACCTGAATCCACATTCCCATATCCACGTAAGGTCATGCACTGCATTGTGACAGACCAGTAGGGTGGTGGCATCTAATATGTTCTGCGTTATTATATTGCCATTACAAGTGGGTGGTTCATCCGAATGAGTGAAGGTAACTACAGTTTCATCCGAGTAATAACGCATACTCTCAGATAGCATACCTATCATAACCAACTCGTTCTCTGACTCAAAGGGGTCAAAGTGCTGCTTGCCATCTCTCTTACAGGTGGTGTTCTCTACATCCAATACAGTAATCATAGCTTACCCCTTAAATATTTAATTGCTCTCTTCATTCGTGCAACGTCATCATGGAAACAACCTAATGCTCTGTTGCACCTATGGCATAGCCAGCCCCTGAAATCATCTGTCTCATGGTCATGGTCAAGAACCCAAGCGGAGTTACTAGGCCCACCAGTAGCAGCCCTCTCTTCATCACATAAGCACACTGGACATTCGTACCCCTCAGGTGGCTGCCCATGTAATTCCTTAAGCCCTTTACGCACTCTAGTTAACTCATTACTACAGGCTCTACACTCATGCCGTACATAACCTCCCTTACCTACTGGGCTGAAGTCTGTCACAGGTAGAGTATGATTACACTTGGAGCATACCTTTGTGTCCTCACATGCAGGGTGTGCAGCGTATAGTTCTATGTCCTCAATAAATAATTCTATTTGATCAAACACCATACCTTGCAATCCTCCCGTCTAACATGCAAGTCACCTTGCCATGCCATCCTGTTAGTTTGTTCTTGGTTATGTTGATGTGGCGCATGGGATCTTCCGAGGTATCATCTTCCCCAAGTAGAGGATTCTTAGCAATCAATAACATGAGGTCAGCCTCAGATGCCTTGCCTGTCTTTGAACCTTCCATCATAGATTGATTAAGATTAACCTTACCCTCTGCCTCTGCACTTAGCTGTGACATATAGAACACGGCACACCCATACTGCTTGGCAATGTCTCTGGCATAGATAGCGTTTGACTTGAGCATCATGTCCTCACGGGCAGCACCATTAAGCCTAGCAAACTTATCACCCATGTCTAGTATAACAACATCAGGTGTATAAGATTTAACGACAGACTCTACCCATGTCATGTCCTTACCTGTGGCATCAATGAACTTAACATTATCCTTGATACGCTGGTACTTGGCTGTAGCTGCCGAAGGATTGTCACGTATCTGATTTAGTGTCATACCTGTGGATGCATTGAGGTAACGTGCTGCTACCCTATGTACTGCCTCTTCATTACATAAGACTAAGCACTGTGCGCCCTGCTCTGCAAAACCTTTAGGGCCAGCAATGAATGACGCATGGCTTGAAGTCTTACCTGTCTCAGGTCTAGCACCTATCATAATAAGGTGACCACCATTGATGCCCTCCACCCTACGTGCCAATGTAGGTAGGTTGAATGTCCACTGAGCCTCAAGGTCACACTTCTTAAGCAGCGCATCCATATCAATGTCAGCCCACTCAACGGATAGGTTAGGTGTGAAGTCTTCATTGTAGTTCTCAAGGATAGCACGTAGAGGTTCAAGGGATGCATGTTCACCATTGACGTATTCAAAGCCAAGGTTAGCTACCTCTTCTCCTACCTGTTGTCGGAACATATCTGACAGTACATCACTGGCTATGTCCACACCCATGATAGCCTCTCGCTCTACCTTGTCAAAGATACCCTGATAGGAATCCTTCTGTGCTGTAGTGAGCGTAGGGTTCTTAGAGAAGAATAGTGCCTCCACCTCTATGGGTGTAACATCCCTGCCGTAGGTAGTAATAGCAGCATCAATGGTAGCCTTAACCTTGCGACCTTCCTTGCTGAATATACTGTTGGGGCAACGGATACCCTTGTGGTTATCATGGAAGTCTTTATCCATAAGTGTTCGTAGTAGTGCGAGTTCCATATCCTGTTCCTTATAATTTACAATGTATATTCTAGTGTACATTACAGTGTACACTACAGTATTCAAGACTATTTATCAAATGGGGATTTAAGTACATAGTTTTCTATGAAGTGTTCAGGACTCTTAGACTTGTACCATTTCTTGCGACCATCCACACGCCAGCTTCCTGTTGCCATAGCATAGATATATTTGTCATTGATATGGCAGTACCAATCATCAAAGATAAGATCACACCTATCTGCATAACGCCTTAGTTTAACATACACACGCAACCTATGTGCATCGTTGGATGGCCCATCACCCGACTGCATCTTGTGCCATGTGCGAACCATGTCGTTATGTAGTATAGCCTTAGCTATCTCTTCCACCTCACAGTCATACAATTCTAAATCCACTACTCCAGTAACGCTAGTGACCTTGGGGTCAGGTACTTTTTCGTGAGGACACCCCCAATGATCTGTCATGATACCACCCAATTAGATATTTCTGACATGGTACGATTACATCCCTTGCATACACCATACTTATCCAACTTACACACACCTATACATGGTGATGTATGGACATTTAGTAAAGCTTTAGCTGTAGCAATCTCGTCTTGCAGATCATAGTAATGAATCATACTACCTATGCTTCCCTTAGCCCTAGATAGTATTCTGCCACACTCTGTATAAGAAGTACCCCTAGCCCGTAGCTGTATAACCTCAGCTATCTCTTCCTTGCTAAAGGTATCAACCCTTTGGTCGGGTGACTTACGAAGGTGATCACCTATCTTTGGTTTGAATACAATACTCATTTCATTATCCTATCTATGCTAGCTTGACGAAGGTTCCATATGGCACCATGTAATTCATATGCCTTTAGTATGTGGGCAATGCTACCCTGACCTCTCCTAAGTATAGAGGCACAGTCATGGAAGGATACTCCCATTGCACGTAGTTCCACAAGCTGATCCTTCTCCTCTGCTGTCCACCATCGGGGCTTGTACTTAGGCTCTGCTACCTTTACTACCTTAACAGGGAGTAAGTCAGAGAAGTCTTTAGGGATCTTAGGTTTGAATACAATGCTCATACATATTCCTCCGATCTATCGAGCCTATCCATATACTCGTTATACAAATCTGAATATGCATAGTATAGTCTTTGAAGTTCGGGGTCTTCCTCTGGAGTTAGTGCCTCCGAGTTATCGTAAGCTGCCTTGTAATCACACAAAGCTTGAACCATGTTACTACGTAGTACCTTAGTAGAATCCATATCAACCACCACAGTACTAGGGCTAAGACCTAGCTTCACCCAATCCTTTGGTCTAGTGTCCTCACCCATAGGAACAGGAGACTTATTAAATAAAGCTTCCCAACCTGCGTCATAGTTATCTTTAGCAGTCATGATACCTCCTATCTATAAAATATATGTTCATCTATCGTGAACACAGTAGTCATTTTTTCTGTCCAGTAGGGAGCCTCAATCCATGTTGCATGGTAGTGTGTAGCCCCATCTGATATGTCGGTCACCCTTCCATAGTATATGTTAGCCGCTAAGATTGTAGCTTCCAGCATAGCCTTACTATTTTTAGGCTCGTCAGACATTCCATCACAAAACCATGAGTATTGGCAACGATGCCGTATGGGATTCTTACTATCCCAAGATGAATACTGGGCTTGCTTTACTACACCACAAACAGTGTCAGGATAACGCTCGTCCTTAACTCTGTTCATGGTGCTGTAGCCCACGGCTAACTGCCCTACCACTGGCTGATCCCTCGCCTCAAAGTAAAGGTTCAAGGCAAGGCACATCACAGCACTAAGCATTATGCAGCCACCCCTTTAAAGAACAATTTAAATTCCTCGTCAGTATGGCCTGTGCTTCTGCCCTGAATTGAGTTGAGTACAAATGGCAGTCCATCTATGTAGTCCATGTCCACACACACTAGCACAGGTACACTACGGAATCCCATAGCTAGTAAGGAGTTATGATGTACTGACTCCTTAGCATCATAGGAAACTACATGCTTTGTAAGTCCTAGTTTATCTAGCTGAGCCTTCATTGTCTCACATGGGGTACAGTTGTCCTTGGTATACAAGTTATATTCAATCATTACGTTCTATCCTTAAGCCATTGTTTAAATTCATCAGGCGTCATGAAGTCCTCAATCACTATGGTCAAGGCATTCATGGCTCTCTCGTTCCTATCCAGTTCCGCATCGGTTGCAGTCTTATCCTTACAGAAGGAAGAAACCACCTCATAGTAATCTACTAAGCCCTCCCTAAGAAATGCATCTATCACCTCAGATGTGAACACCTTACCCAGTGCCTCCAATGTTTTAGTACTCATTACCTCCCTCCTATTATGCTATCCACAATAACAAGTGTTACATAGAATGCTACGGCAATGCAACATATATAACCTGCACCATATAAGAACTCCATTATTTTATTCATACTGCTACCTCCTTGGGGTAGGGTTCCTGTTTATACTTAATGTGCTTAGTAACCACACGCTTATAAGTCTTGCTGCCTACTAGAAAAATGTACCTATGCTTCCTTGGTCTAGGTGCTGAGTAGAAATCATCACCATACTTATCCCTCAATGCTTGGCTACGATTAGCTACACCTCTGAACTCGTCAGCTATAGTCATGCCATGCAGATGTTCCTTACCTCTGACCTTCCAATCAGTACGCTTGGCACTAAGGCCATGATAGGTAAAGTTACATGCTTGGTAAACGTACCCTACATGACCCTGTGAACCATCAGCAAAAGATACTACG
>Ga0308016_10001881_pt1 | contig 10252 bp, 7 predicted proteins | sample Neamet233_FD_203129 | JGI IMG/M metagenome (GOLD analysis project Ga0308016, IMG submission 203129) | Marine microbial communities from water near the shore, Antarctic Ocean - #233 | ecosystem: Environmental > Aquatic > Marine > Unclassified | place: Southern Ocean | collected 2014-07-28
CTCTGAGTGCTTGACCGGATGGAATATGGTCAACAACAGTACCGTTACGAATTGCTGTTACACGGCGCATGCTATGTTCATTTGGCATCAGAGTGCACCTCCTTCGGATTCAACATCGATGGGGACAGTAACGCCTAGAAGATAGCAAATTAATGCCATTCTAGCAACAACTCCATTGAATGCTTGATTGAAATAGCAAGCATGACGGGTTGAATCTACACTTGCGTGTATTTCATCAACTCTTGGCAATGGATGCATAATAATCATTTCAGACTTTACATCTGCAAGATTGTTTGCATGTAATTTGTAGGCCCCTGCGCAACGGGCATATTCATCTTCATCGGCAAATCTTTCCTTCTGAATACGAGTCATGTATACTACATCTGCATCGTTAATCGAGGCCAATAAATCCTCAGTCTCAACCACATTTGCACCACTCTCTCTAAGATCAGATACAATTTCAGCTGGCATCTTCAATAATTTAGGGCTAGCAAAAATTAATTCACAGCCGAATCTGGTTAATGCGTGTGATAGAGAATGAACAGTTCGTCCATATCTCAAATCACCTGCTAGGACAACCTTCAATCCTTCTAGAGTTCCATGTGCTTGCCTAATGGTAAACAAATCGAGCATGGTTTGAGTTGGATGGTGTCCGGCGCCATCTCCACCGTTCATAATTGGAACACGGGCTGAATCTTGTGCATATTGTGCAGCACCTTGACGTGGGTGTCGCATAGCGATTATGTCGGTATAGCCATCGACCATTTGAATGGTATCAAAAAGAGTCTCTCCCTTTACCACCGAGGAGTTTTTTATGTCTCCCAGATTTACTACTTCGCCACCTAAACGCTTCATTGCAGTCTCAAATGACATACGAGTTCTGGTGCTCGGTTCAAAAAACAAATTACCCAAAATTCTTCCTTGTAGCAGTGGCAAAAAGAGTTCACCTTTAGCCACTGGAAGTAGTCTTGTAGCATCATCTAAAATCTTGATGATCTGTTCATTTGTTAGGTCGTCCATCGTGATGAGTCCCGCCATATTCTTCCCTCTCCTCAGCAAGCCGGCGCGAGTCGGTATTGAACATTGCCACTAAGCAAGGTAGGGTGATTGTTATGGCTGATTGCTTACTAGGGTTTTCTATGCAAGCATGGGCTGATGTCGAAAAAGCGATTCAAGCCGAGAAATTAATGCGCAATAAGAAGATGGATAACCTCGTTAATTTCAGTGCTTTTTCACTATTGGCTGCTGCAATATGGTTAGCATGGCCGGCACTTAATTCTGCAATAGAAGGGGAAAGCGGAATCGTTTCAGGATTGGGCCTACCAATCATAATATTGGTATGGGGAGTAATCACTCAAGACATAGTCGTCGATGACGCTAAGGCACGTTCGAGAGTAGGCGGTGGAGCAAGTCTTATCTGGCCAATCTTGTTGATGATCGCTGCGTTAAATGTAGATTTCACCCTCTCAACTGCGACTTTAGGTAGTATCCTAGTAGCAATAGTCGCATTCTTTTGCTACAAATCAGCCGCAAATACCCTACAAGGTAACCTCGGAGTACTTCGCTTTCGCTCTTTGATGACCGGTGTTGGCTGTTTGACTTCTTTTTCACTATTTATCGGTAAAATTCCTGAAAGTATGACTCCGCATTGGTTTTTAACAATCTCAATATTACTAATTTCATTTGCTGAAGTAACCTATACCTGGGTAAAAGGTGATGACCAGAAGGAAATTAGAAAAAGGTTTAGAAAAATATTAGACCAAGTTGAAAACCAATTATTAGAATTGAAAGCCAAGGGTGCAGCTGTAGACCAAGCCAGTAGTTTGGTGACAACTGCTCAAGAGGAAGGACATATTGATCCAGTTTATGGAATGAGGCTACTAGATGATGCTCAAGAGGAGATTAAACGCTCAATTTCTCTTGCAGGTGATGTGAAAGTCATTATGCAAGATGCAAAATCTGCAGTTGAAGCTGCTGAGGATATAGCACCTATTGCAAAGCGTCCAAGAAAATCCTTCAATGCAGGGGTTAGAGAAGTTGAATTGGGTTCATTGCGTGATGGAGAGTTACTATTTAGGCAAGCCAAGAAGTCTGCAAATGAGATTATTGAATGGTGGCGTCCTGCTGAAAATGCGATAACTGAAGCCTCACGCCAATTAAGTGGCAAAAACGGAGATGCAGTTGAACACTTGCTAGAGATGTTAACCGATGCCAAGAAAAAACTATCCGCTGAAAAACCAAAAGAGGCTTTTGAATACGCAGTAGTAATTCCTCAGCAATTAGCAGCAGATGGTGATGCACAAGCAAAAGCAGAAAAATCTGTCTCCGAAGCCGATAGACAACTCAAGCAAACAGATGGATTGGATACCTCTGATATGGAAAAGCGATTGTCTCGGGCAAAAGAAGAAATGGAAAAGGGCAATGCAAGCCAAGCGATGGGATTAGCAGATGGAGTTGTAAGGACAATTAATGCTGAACGTGCTGCAATGGATGATGTTCGCAAAGCACTGCGTCAACGCAAGAAATTGAAAAAGCAATTTGAAACAAGAGAAGATATAGAAATGTGGCAATCAAAACTTGATGATATCGATGCTGCAGCGGATGAAAAACAATGGACTCATGCTGCCACTCTACTAGAAAGGATGACCAAAGAACTCGATAAGGAAGGTCGTGCTAACGATGATGCTCTGGAATTATATGATTTCGTAATGGGTGAATGGAGAATCCTTCGCAATCAATGTGAAGCTGCATTCATCAAAGTTACTGATGATGACCGCCGTGACTGTGAACAAGCAATTGCTCTTGCTGAAGAACAACTCGGAGTTGGTAAAATTCCCGAATGTTTGGAACTATTATCTAAGGCAGATTCGGCAATGGAAAAATTGCGAAGAAGAATCTAAACAGTTTATTCTTCTTCACTTCTAAGCAAGTCCCGCATATCACAGGCCTTACACTGCTCTCCAGAAGTGACATTGCCACAGGTAGGGCATGATTTTGCCGGTGCAGGAGGATTCTTTCTTCCACCTAATTGTTCAATCTCATCACGAAGACCCTTGATTTGGTCTGCCATATGCAATAGTGAATGGCGTGTTCCTGGAGTATCTGCTTCCATTTGCGCAACCAATTCTCTATGGCGCCATCTCAAAGCACCTTTAGCGTTAGGACATTCTTCATGATGGAGAGGTAACTCTCTGTGCAGAGCATAAAGGTGCACTTCTTGTTCAGGTACCCAACGAAGAGGTACAATCCTAGGCGCCAATCCTTCAACCAGTGACGCTGCATGAGGAGCTAAGCGAAGAGTTCTCTCCAAATCACCATTTGACATATTCATCATTACCGTTTGTGCCATATCATCCAAATTATGACCCAGTGCGATAACATCAGCACCAACACTCGCAGCCAAGTGATTAATTCCTTGACGGCGGAAAACTCCACAATATGAACAAGCTAGCCTAGGAGCACTGCTATTTTTCTTGGCAACCATTGGCAGACGGCGAACAACCTCATCCATTTCATGGAATGATAGTTCTGGATATGAAACTGTGATGTATTCAACTCCAAGTTTATCGCATAACTCTTGAGCACAAATTATTGAAGGTGGTCTATATCCTTCAATTCCTTCATCAACAGTACCTGCCACAATTCGGACATCGGGGTTCCCTCCGAGTAAGTCGACTAATGAATCTAGCAATACCGCCGAATCTTTACCACCTGAAATGGCTACAAAAATAGTTGTTTTTTGCCCTTTAGGTAGTGTTAATTGTAATCTTAATTCTTTACTGATTTTCTTACGGACAGATTTTGCTAAGTGCTTGCTACAAAGAATCCGGCCTGAATAAGCCTGTTCGACAACAGCAGGGTGCTCACAAGCATCGCATTGTGGCACGGTAAAGGCTGAACTCCCTCCGCTCATAGCACAAGGCGATGCTTCGCCTTTTTTCAAGCAACCCCTTGTCAACAGCGTTAGATTATTTTGATTTCGGCTAAATACTGAATAAAGGATTGATCTATTCGGGGCCCAAATTATCCTTACCAATCTCACAAAATAAGTACAAACTAATGAGAATAATTCAATTGCAAAATTGATTTTTCAATTGAAATAATAAGTTTCAGTTATTCCAATATGTTTTGAAATAACTCATTCACCAAGGGGGGTCGTTTTCAGCCAAAATTGGTGGATTTATTTGACTAACTTTGCCCCTTCTTTACGCGGAAAATAAGGCATTCTAACTGTTCCGCGATTCAATTTCTACTATTTTGCAGTTGGAGATTTAATTTGGGTCTGTAAATCCCCCTTTAGGGGGATGGAAACGCAAAGGTTCTTGAAGGCTACAACGCTGACAACGAAATTGAGCACACATGCTACAACGAGTTCTTGCCGGTTTACTTCGAATTGAAGGGGTTGATCAGGCTATGTTAATTGATGATAACGGCCGATTGTTGGCAAGTGTCGGAAATGAAGGGATATTGCCACCTTTGGACAAGGCGATTAAGATTACAACTGCTGCATTAGAATGCGCTTACGCCACTGAAATTGGCGACGTGTTTGAAATATGGTGCGAGGGAAGTGAGAGAATGATGATAGACATCGCATCTCCAAGCCGCATCGTAGTGCTAAGTGGAAAGGGTGGCCGCCTTGCTAGATGGCGCCATGCTTTGGACCGAGACCGTCGTATTATTGCGACAACACAAATGAGTTGATACCTATGTTTGACCTACCAATTGGAAAGCCTATCAAAGAAGAAATATCTGTTGAGGCAGGTTCTATACAACCATTTGACCATGGAATAATCACTACATGGCTAGGAAAAAGGAAAACTCCTTCTGGGCATCGCTTAATCCGTGCTGGAAGAATCGTTGCATGGATTTGTGAAAATGAAACTGGGAATTACCTACTTGCTGGCAATGAGGCGAAAGATAGACTAGAGGAAATCGAAAGTGCTGGCGCCAGATTAGAAGGCAGTCAATACTCGATGGCAGGATTGGGCTGCGTCGCAGAAATTATTCCCGAATCATTTGAATTCAATGCCGATCGCCAAGGATTGATTCCTCGCGGAAATTCTGTTGAACGTCTACTATCACGTGACCTTTCATCCGTACTGCGCATAATTTGCGAAAATGTCACGGTTCGTGGCGCTATTGCTGTTGATTCTGGTATGTTGATAGATAGTGTTGGTGAATTACCTGGTGATGCTGAGGAACTTGCTGTCCAAGTAGGAGTAGCAAAGTATGGTTCATTATCAAATAATCTAGGCTTAGCCAATGAAGGTCATTGGACACTTCGCACCGTCGATGGTGCGCTATTACTTGCTCAAACTGGTGAAATCGCAATAGCTGTCTGGACTGAGGCAAATTCTGACCATTCAAGAATAATTACTGCTGCAACTGCTGCTCTTGATGGAGAGGTAGGAAGTATTGGTGCTATGGGTACTAAATTACCAGACGGTTTTGTACTGCGTGAAGGAAAAGGAGGTCCAGATGTAGTAATTTCAATGCTTGGGGCTGCTGTCAATGAACAAGTAACTGGCCACCTCAAATCGGGAATTACCGAAAATACTGCTGTATCCATTGTACTAAGGAAGGGTATACCAGTAGCAATTTCTGCACCAAATAATACTTCTTTCGAAGAAGCGATGTTGAATTTAACCGACTCCAAGCGAGTCCTAAAACTACACCGACTACCGACTGGAACAATAGTATCAAGGGAAAGTGGCAATATTGATGATTTTGCTCTCGACGATTTTAGAGATTTAATCGCTACAATCCGAACTCGTTCCAAATCAAGAAAAGATATATTGATGCAAAAGATCAACCTTCTAATAGGATTTGAAATAGGTGTAGAAAAATTGCGTAAGTCGAGAGCAAATGCAAAATTCAAGGCGACTATTGATCACATTTCACAAGGGTTGCCTGAGATTGAAGCAGAACCAGTTACAGCCATAGATGCTGGACTGAGAAGAAGATTAGAGGCTGCGGAAATTGAAATTGATGATTTATCCAAAGGTAATGCTTCCTTGAATGCCAAATTAAATGAGGCCCAAACTGCAAAAACTGCTGCTCAAAGTCTTGCCAGGCATGCCAATGAAAGTATTGGTGAACAGGTATCTGCTTTGGAATCTGCCAACTCTTCTCTTAATTCCATGCAAGTCAATCTATCTCAAGCCGTATCCAAGAGTGAGGGCGCAGAATCAAGAGCGCTTCGTTTGGTAAAGAGGGTAAATGAATTAGAGCATCAAGTTAGTGAAAGAGCAAGTCAACTAGCTAAAGCACTAGGGGATTCCAAATCTAGCGAGTCTCTTAGAGATGCAATTCAAGATATGGCCCTAAAAGAGGCTGAATTAAATTCTTCATTGGATGAAGGGAGCGAAAGGTTGTCAACAATCCGCCAACAAGCAGATGATGATGAACGTCGCCTTCGTGTATTACAAGAGCAGGTTGAGACCACGCGTGAGCGCCATGCAAGGGCTCAGGCCGAAGTGATGCAATTAGAAGAGAGAATTCATGTTGCAAATACAACCCTTGACGAAATTGATGGTGAGGCTAAGTCCAGTAGACGCAGAACTGATGAGAGTAGAGACCGTCTCGCTCAAGATGAAGCGCGTTATAATCAAGTCCAAGCAGAACTACGAGAATTAATGGAAGAGCGCCGCCAAATATTACGAGAACTAGGCGACCTTGGAGGCCGTAAAGGTCAGAGTGAAGCCGAATTATTATCATTGATAGATAAGGCTGAAGATTTGAGTCAAGCACACGAAGAAGCATTGCTGGACATTCAGGAAGCAGAGAGAATCCGTGCACGTCTTGCTGATGAACCACTGGCTCAAGCATTATTGGATGATGCTTCAACCTTTGAAGGACTAGGACCTGTGCTTTCACGCCTTGAAACCGCACGTGGACTCGGATATTCAGTGACATTACTCGATAGAGCAGTAGAACGTGCGCTACAAGTAATTCAGTCTACCGTTGACCATGTAGCAACTACTCCGAGACATCTACTTTCGAATGAGGTAATGTCTCTGCTTGAAAGACAAGTTCCGCAAACTGCTGGGGCTGTAAGAGGATTAGCACGTTGGTCAGTACAACAAAGATTAGAACACCAATTGGGAGATACAGTTGGCCATCTGATAGTTGATTTAGAGAATTTGCTGGAAGATTTCGACCGTTCTATTACAATGTTACGACGTCTACGCAATGTCCTTGAACAATTAGCCAAACTTGGCGCACCCGTCGATGAAATCGAAGCACTGTTAGCAAATTGTAATCGCCCTGAAGCGCTACCAAGTATTGCAAAGGCTACTCACAAATTGATTCGTGTCGCATTAGATGATATTTACTTAGAGGCTGATCAAAGAGATGCTGGAGAATCAATAGCGTTAGAAGAAACTGCAATCGTTCTTGAGGAATTGATTACTCAACTTGATGCTAGTGGTTTAGCCGATGGTACGCCGAATGGTATTATGTGGGAATTCCAAAGAGACGGATTGTTACCTTATGAGAGAGATACCATGCCTGCTGCACAACGTCTAGATGTTAATGAGGAAATGATTTCTCATATGGAACCATCATTAGCAGGAGATGTTCCGGTCTCATTGGATAAAGTAGTAAGTGCAGATGATACAGAGACTTCATCGCAAGATGCTGAAGATGGATGGGAGCAAATGCCGACTCCAAGCGATTCTGTAGAAAGTACCGCTGCAACATATATTGCTGCATCTGAAGCACCCGCTCTACCTCAACCAGGAACTGTCAACGAAGATGATGAAAGAGCCTTACTGGATGAAGAATTAGCACGCCTAGATGCTGCATGGGATCACAGAAATGAACCAAAGGAGATTGCAATGGACCCAGCATTATCCGCATTAGAGGCAAAACTTAGCGGATTAGAGATGTGAGCAGGACTTTGGTCGTAATCGAGGAGGGATTGTATTGAGCGAAACACTTGTTGGCCGTCAAGAAAAGCAAGGCCGATACTTTCCAATGTGGTTGGAAAGGCTACTACTTATTTCAGCTATTTTTGCAATGTATCTATTTCATTCAGATGTTGGAGATTTTTTTCAATCACAAGGCACTCCGACTTGGTTAACTTTTATCATTGAATGGTGCTTATTACCAATTTCATTACTAGTGCTATCTGAATTGATTAGCAGAATAATACAAGCGATTCACAGCGATTGAGATCAAGCATCGATTTGTATTAAATCTTTGTCGCTCTCTTGTGCTGTTTCGTTACTTGGCAAACGTGACTGGATTAGACCCCATACTCTTTGCCAAGGGATGAAGAAACGCAGCACTGCCATCAGTGATAAGAACATCAGTGCTGAGATAACCAGCCCATAGGTTAACGACAATTCGATCGATTCACTAACTTGACCTGCCCATTGAGAACCTGTGGTTTTGCTAACAATTTCCAATAGAACACTGTGGAATCCTAATGCCACCATCGTTGCAATCGCAGTCAATCCTAAGAATCCAATCGTATGTCGCAGATGACCGTTTAGCATATTATCCATCTGACGAACATATTCTGGGTCTCTTTTACAAGATTCAGGTAGGCGGTAGGCATACTCAAGATAACGGATTACTCCGTAAGATGATTCTTGGAAGACCATGATTAGAATTGCAATCGCAATCAGATTGAACTGCTCTTGAGTAACCAACTTGAAACCGAGTAATCCGATTGTTGGAGAGCCCACCTGACTTTCAAGTGTTATGAATTGGGCCCCATAAGAACCGAGTTGTCCTTTGATAAGCGGGAATGTCAGAATTGCATGTATTCCTAAGAAAATCAAAGTGAACCCTATTGCCCAAGCAACAGAGCGACGACTTAATCCCCAGATTCCTCTTGTCCCCATAATAACTGGTAGAAGATAAATGAAGAGAATGATTAGTGACATAATCATCAATAATGGCCATTGAAGAGTTTGTAGTTCTGAATCATTTGGCAGGCGTAAATCAAAGGAAAACAACATTCCAGTTAACCAAGTGAGGATTAGGCGTCCCACTAGCATTACTATCAAGGTAATAATAAATCCAAGTTTTATTCTCTGCTGTATTTGTGGCGTTTGGAATGCTAAGAAGGCCATTCCGCCTCCAATCGTCATTCCCAATACAAGAGGGACAAAGAAGCGACCTAAACCGTCTCTACCTTCTCCTGTTAGCCAATCTCCTAATGGCAGTTGGTCGCCAATTAGTAATTCAATTGAATCAAATAACATTGTATGGTCAATAGAGCCGACAACATATGTTGAGACAACTTCGAGATACATCGCTATTAGAGCAACTGTTGCCAAGGTTTGCAAAGTGAGAATTTGCCATTGCTTTCTCAGTAATTTTAGGTGAAGGGTGCGGGCACCAATCCCATCTGTCATTGTGACATCTGACTGAACATCGACTTCACTTGCCATTTCAGTACCCCCTAACCTGCATTAATGCCTGTGACAAATCCATGTCTGGCATCCAATCGATAACCTGTGCACCAGAACCTGCCAATGTCGTCAAACGGTTCTGCCTTTCCAATTTTAGAACTTCATATGACATTCTTGGAATTCTTGATACCAATCTTTCAAAGTCGATACTAGATGGGCTTAGAACTGTTACTTCGTGTCCTCGCCCAACCAAATCACGCACTGCTGCAGGAACTGTTCCATCCCCTTCACAACTTGAAATGATGAATACAGGAGATCCTCTACTGAATCTTCCGCTAAGAGAATTAGTAACCGCTTGTAAAGGCATATTTCCTTTTGGAGTTACACCCGCAAGTGCGCTCAAGAGTTTGAAATATTGCTTATCACCAGTGTCTGGCGGCAAGTAGGATAGTTCATCACCATATATTGCCAAAGCAACAGAATCTCTGCGGTGCAAGAAGAATGAAGCTAGGCTAGCGGATGAGACACAACTCATCTCCAATGGATTTTTTAGAACTGTTCCAATTCGCGCAACATCTCTACTATCGAGTAAGATGTATAGGTCAGTTACTGCATCTCTACATTTTTCATTGACCATTAATTCACCAGTACGGGCATATGCCTTCCAATTGATGTTTTTGAATGGGTCTCCAGGAACATACTCACGCAATGAGTAGAACTCAGAACCTTGACCCGGAATTCTCAGTGTTGTTGCACCAGTATACATCTTAGGTGTACGAGAACGAAGGAATGCTTCTTCGATATCTTTTATTTGAGGGAAGATAACTATGTCGGAATGGTGGTCAACATACATCTCTTCAACACCGAGGTTGAATGTGTTCTTGGCT
>Ga0308016_10001887_pt1 | contig 10239 bp, 9 predicted proteins | sample Neamet233_FD_203129 | JGI IMG/M metagenome (GOLD analysis project Ga0308016, IMG submission 203129) | Marine microbial communities from water near the shore, Antarctic Ocean - #233 | ecosystem: Environmental > Aquatic > Marine > Unclassified | place: Southern Ocean | collected 2014-07-28
GTCACCGATCGGTGTCTCCATAGAAATTGGCTCTTTCGCGATCTTCAGCACGCGGCGGACTTTATCTTCCGACATTTCCATGCGTTCGCCTAACTCCTCTGGAGTTGGCTCGCGACCCTTCTCATGCACCATCTGGCGAGAAATGCGATTTAGCTTATTGATAGTCTCGATCATGTGAACAGGGATACGAATTGTGCGTGCCTGATCGGCGATAGAGCGCGTAATCGCCTGCCGAATCCACCACGTGGCGTAGGTTGAGAATTTGTAGCCGCGTCGATATTCGAATTTGTCTACCGCCTTCATTAAGCCAATGTTGCCTTCTTGAATTAGATCTAGAAACTGAAGGCCTCGGTTCGTATATTTCTTCGCGATGGAGATCACCAAGCGTAGGTTAGCTTCAACCATTTCTTTCTTCGCGCGTCGTGATTTCGCTTCGCCTATCGACATCTTTCGATTTATATCTTTTATTTCAGCGATTTTCAGCCCAGTCTCTTCTTCGATGAGACGGATTTTTTTCTGTGCGCGCAATACTTCGGTCTTAACGTTAACTAATAATTCTGAGTACGCTTCCTTTTCCTTGATGTGCTTGTCGATCCACTTAGGGTTCACTTCGCTGCCGGGAAAGCTAGCGATAAAAACTTTACGTGGCATCTTTGCGCTGCGAATAACTAGGCTCATGATTGTGCGCTCATGACGACGCAGTCGAGTAAGCACGGCACGAACATGACTAAGCAGTGGCTCAAACTGACGCGGAGTTAGCTTGAAACTCTTAAAGAGCTCGCCCAAAGTCGCGAGCTCTTTCTTGGACTTCTCGTGAAGGCGCCCATGCTTGCCAACTATGGTAGTGGCCAGCTTGTATTGCACTTTTAACTCAGTAAACCGAATCCTAGCTTCTTCTGGATCAGGGCCAACTGGCACTTCGTCCTCATCGTCCTCAATACCAGCGTCTTTCTTGTCCTGTTTTTCTTGGGCCGTCAATTGGCTTGCCGCAGGTGGGCCAACCGGAATAGCTTCATCACTGATATCGAGGTAACCGGTTATCAGCTCGTTGAGTCTTCTTTCTTCACTAGTGACCAGCGCATACTCATCGAGTACATGCTCAACCGTGCCTGGGAAGTAGGCCATGGCGTTCATTATTTCGCGTAGGCCTTCCTCGATGCGCTTGGCGATTACGATCTCACCTTCGCGTGTTAGGAGTTCGACCGTACCCATCTCGCGCATATACATGCGCACTGGGTCCGTGGTACGGCCAGCTTCGTTCTCAACTGCGGCGAGTGCAGCTGCGGCCTCGGCGGCTGCGACTTCGTCAGCGCCAGTGTCACTCTCTTCGTTTAGCAATAATGCATCCGCATCGGGGGCTGCTTCAAACACCTTGATGCCCATGTCATTAATCATCTGAATAATATCTTCAACCTGGTCCGGGTCAGAGATAGATTCTGGAAGGTGGTCGTTGACCTCGGAATAGGTTAAATAGCCCTGTTCCTTTCCTTTCGCGATTAATGTTTTAAGGCTAGATTGCGGTGCTATTAAGTCGGCCATGAACTCTCTTCTCCCTGGTGCGGGTGCCAGGTAGTGGGTGAATAAAACTGAGCCGAGCATTATATAGGCTCAGAGCTCAACTTGTATATCTTTGCACGGGCTAAATCACTCGAAACCAGATATATAGATGGGGACAATTGTTGAGTTTTCAACCTGCTAGAGCGGAGGAGCCGGAGGGATATCGTCATCTGCAGGCAACTCTTGGCCTGGTTGGGGGCGCTGGGGGGCAGCAAGCTTCGAGAGTGCTTCTCTGAGCTTCTGTGATTCGAGTCTTTTGACTACATCTGACAATATCTTGTCTAAAATCTGCAGAAACTCTTGTTCAATTCCTTCGATGGGAGTAATTTTTTCACTTTTTAGCCGCGTTATTTGATTGCCGAAGGAAGATCCGCTGCAATAACCAAGCAGAGTGGGGGTGTCGGTATCGGGGTCGCGCTTCACCATCTCGATGAGAGATAGCAGCAATTGCCGGCCTTCATCTCCAGCAGAATGAAGCGGCGAGAGGTCCTTGGTTATGGACAGAGCGACTTCTGGGTTCTGCATTAATAACTCTATTGCCTTCACTGCAGCGGGCTTGCGATAGACGTTTAGATCCGAGCTTGTCCGTTTTAGACTGGGGCTCCAGGGTTTCGAGGGCTGGTCGAAACCGGGCTCATAGGGGGCAGCTTCGGACATGGGCGAAGATTGAGCCGAGGAAGGTGGCGCTGAAATTCCTCTCGTTTGCTTCGATTGTGAAACGATTAGATTGTCCAGTGATTCACTAGCGACGCCCAGAGTCTTTGAGAGTTTGTCTAACATTAGCTGGCCATATATACCCTTCGGGAATTTGGCGATCAGGGGTTTCGCAACATTGCTTAATCTTGCCCTGCCTTCAATCGTCCTGATGTCGAGTCCCTCCGACAGCTTGTCGAAGAAGAACTGCTCCAGCGGTGTAGCCTTCTCGATCAATAGATTGAACTCAGTCTCTCCGATCTTGCGGACCAATGTGTCGGGGTCCTCGCCCTCCGGAAGAAACAGAAACTTCACCTGACGGCCATCTTGCATCTCTGAGAGACTTGCCTCTAAGGCCCGCCACGCAGCGGTTCTGCCTGCGTTATCGCCATCAAAGCAAAACACAACTTCCGGCACCAGGCGGAATAGTCGAATCAAATGCCGATCACTAGTCGCTGTGCCCAGTGTGGCGACCGAGTTGCGAATATCCATCTGTGCTAGGGCAATTACATCCATATAGCCTTCGACTATGAGGATGCACTTGAGTTTGTTGTTCGCCTTCTTCGCTTCGAAGAGGCCGTATAGCTCCGCACCCTTATGAAAGACAGGGGTCTCTGGGGAGTTCAGGTACTTTGGTTTGTCATCGCCAAGAACTCGACCACCGAAGGCGATAGTGCGCCCACGGCTATCACGAATAGGGAAAATTATTCGATCACGAAATCGGTCATAATAACGAGCAGCAACGGTGCTGGTGCTTTCGCGACTCTCGTCTTTCCGTGCTTCTTTCTCGATAACCAAGCCAGCCTTGAGGAGGGATTTTTGTTTATTGGCATCTGCCGCGATCGATTTCAATAGGTTATCCCAGCCCGGTGGGGCATAGCCTATGCAAAAATCCCGAGCGACTTCGCCGCTTACGCCTCTAGCTTTCAGATAATCGACTGCTGATTTGCGATGCTCATGACGGCGCAGTTGCTGGCAATAGAATTTGCTTGCATCCTCTAAGACTTCGAATAGCTTGCTGTTTTCCGACTGCCTGTGGATTGCCATGGCATTTTCTTCGCGCGGTACTTCCATGCCATTGTCTCGCGCAAGAGACTCCACCGCCTGCGGGAAATCCGTTTGATCGAAATTCATGATGAAGCCGATGGCGTTTCCGCCGGCTCCGCAGCCAAAGCAATAATAGAATTGACGTTCGGGTTGGACGCTAAATGACGGCGTTTTTTCCTTATGGAAGGGGCAGCAGGCAGAGTAGTTCTTGCCGGACTTTCTCAGAGTGACCCGTTTGTCCACAACCTCGACGATATCTGCCCGACTGAGTAAGTCATCGATGAATGTCTGTGGAATTAGTCCAGCCATGGGTCAAGAATCCAGAATTTTCAAAGGGGATGATGAAGTGGAAATCGCGGCCAACTAGACCGAGTCGTTACTTCGGACCTATTGTACCCAAATCTAGGCGTAGTTTCTGCGGGAGCAATCGCCAATTTAGAGCGTACGAGTTCATGTTGAAAAACTTGGAAAGAAGAGAGTGGTTGCTGAAAACTGGCTCTGGCTGATTAGGCGAGTAGCGCTTTAATCTGCTTGCTGACTTCGGCCATATCGGCGCGCCCAACCACTTTTGGGCGAACCAGATTCATTACCTTGCCCATTTCCTTCATCGAGGTCGCGCCCGACTCAGTTACAGCCGACTTAATGATTTGCTCGAGCTCATTCGCGTCCAACGCCTGAGGCAAAAATTCTTGAATAACTTCGATCTCAAACTGTTCCTGAGCAACCAGCTCCGGGCGATCTGCAGACGCGTACTGGCGAATGGATTCGCGGCGTTGCTTAATCATCTTGTCCAAAATGCCAATAATTCGTCCGTCATCTAGATCGATACGCTCGTCAACTTCTATGCGTTTGATTTCAGACAGCGCAAGACGAATAGTGCCCAGACGCGGCTTATCTTTAGCCCGCATGGCATCTTTCATTGCTTCGGTAAAGGCTTGTTTGAGAGGACTGTCAGACATGATTATCCGAGTGTCTAAGGAGGCAGGCACTAAGAAGGTGCTTGCCCAATGGTACAACTAATACAGTCGTTGGCTTTTTTTGCTTTCCCGCTGGACTTTCTTCAAATGACGCTTAACAGCCGCCGCAGCCTTACGCTTGCGCACTGCAGTAGGCTTCTCGTAGAATTCTCTGCGACGTACTTCGGCTAGGGTTCCTGCTTTCTCGCAAGAGCGCTTGAAGCGACGTAGGGCCACATCGAAAGGTTCATTATCTTTAAGTTTTACCTGGGGCATTGAACTAAATACCTACCTTATATTTCTACTGTTAATTTGTGTAAACAAGCTAGTCTGCTTGTGGCTCTGACCCTGATATCTAAAAAGGTCCAAAAAATTTAGGGACACAGGATATAAGGGGCGCTAATATTAATGCCCAGAGGCTCTAATTGCAAAAGAATTAGACCTATCGGCTGGAAAATAGATCAAATCATGTGAAATTTGGGATATGTCTCAATATTTGACATGATTACTACTTTTCCAGCGATCCGAATTAAAAAGAAAAGATTGAGAGAGTTGAACTTTTGATAGTACTGGGTATTGAAACATCATGTGATGAGACTGGAGTCGCGATATATGACAGTGAGCGCGGCTTACTGGCCGATTGCTTGTACAGCCAGATTGAAATACATGCGCAATATGGCGGTGTAATTCCTGAGCTTGCTTCCCGTGATCACATTCGTAAGACGTTGCCGCTGATCAGGGAAGTGATCATCAAGGCGGGCATCGATCAATCTGATATAGGCGGGGTAGCGTATACAGCAGGACCAGGTTTGGTTGGTGCCCTGCTAGTTGGAGCCTCTATCGGTCGATCTCTGGGCATGGGATGGAATGTCCCAACACTCGGCGTGCACCATATGGAAGGTCATCTATTGGCGCCTATGTTGGAAGACCAGCCACCGACGTTTCCATTCGTGGCACTATTAGTTTCCGGTGGGCATACACAGCTCGTAGAGGTAAAAGGCATTGGTCGTTATACCCTGTTGGGCGAATCTCTAGACGATGCTGCAGGCGAGGCATTCGATAAAGTTGGCAAGATGTTGGGCCTGCCCTATCCGGGTGGTCCGCATGTGGCCAAACTGGCATTAGACGGAGAGTCTGGGAAATTTACGTTCCCGCGCCCTATGACGAATCGTCCCGGATTAGACTTCAGCTTTAGCGGACTAAAGACGGCCGTGCGTACAGCTATTACTAAGGCTATTGATGCTAATGGAGGTTTGGTCGAAAGGCAGCGGGCAGACATTGCCCGTGGATTTGAAGAGGCGGTGGTGGCGACACTCGCGATAAAATGTGGCCGAGCATTGCAGCAAACTGGAATGCACACCCTGATTATTGCTGGTGGTGTTTCGGCAAACCTACAGCTGCGTGAGGTGTTGGAGAAAACAGTAGCGAAGTTTGATGCGAAGCTGTTTTATGCGAAGCCTCGATTCTGCACCGACAATGGGGCAATGATTGCTTATGCTGGCTGCCAAAGATTGTTGGCAGGCCAGGAAGATGACTTGGAAATCCGTGCTCAGCCGCGTTGGTCGCTGGAAGCTCTGTCAGCTATTTAGGGTGCTATTGAATGATTCTATGGCACCTCTGGCATTTGGGCTGTTCCTAGATCAAGATTTTACTTTGTAGGCATGCATCCACCTTGCTGCGACGCTTCTCTTAGATTTTTGAAGGAAGGATTAGAAATGGATATCGTTTATATTCGTGAACTCGAAATAGAAACTATCATAGGCATCTACGATTGGGAGCGAGAAAAAAAGCAGGTCGTGAGTCTGGATCTCGAAATGGGAACCGACATTAGTCTGGCCGCTAGCAGTGAAGACATTGAAAACACTTTAGACTATAAGTCAGTGGCAAAGCGCCTTATAGAATTCATCGGAGGATCGGAATTTTTTTTGGTAGAGACTATGGCCGAAAATATCGCGCAGATCGTCTTGGAAGATTTTTCCGTGCCCTGGCTTAAGTTACGGTTGGGTAAGCCTGGAGCTGTCACTGGTTCTAAAGATGTAGGCGTAATAATTGAGCGTGGAAGCAGGAGAATTTAACTGCTTCCTTCACGATAATATTCTGCAAGTGAGTTACATGTGACGACACTGGCTCTAAGTATAGGTAGCAACATCAACGCTGATTCGAACATTCGGGCGGCGCTAGATGCGCTGAATCTAGAATTTGAAAACATTCGCTCTTCTACAACCTACGAGAGCCAAGCCGTTGGCTTCGATGGTGACAATTTTCTCAATCTCGTTGTTCTTGCTGATACGAACAAGGGGCTGGACGACGTCATTACCCTTCTAAAGCGATTGGAAGACCGGTTAGGGCGAGATCGACTGCTAACTAGATTTTCTGGTCGTACTATGGATATCGACATTATACTTTATGGCAACAAGTCTGGCATGTTTTGTGGTATTGAGTTGCCGCGCCCTGAGGTCACGGAAAATGCCTATGTGCTGCAGCCACTCTCGGAGCTGTTGCCCGATATGGTCCATCCCTCAACGGGTATGTCTTACCTAAAACTCTGGCAAGAGTACGATAAATCTAAGCAGCGGCTTTGGGCGGTTGAGACTGATTGGCCTATGAGTAGCACAGGCTTAACTGGCCGCTCGTAGCAAAGTAATTTGAGTGCCGCTCAACTATCTCCATCCATTTCCCTAAAGCTGCATAGGCGACATTTAGGCAAGATATCGACCACCGTCAACTCGGATGGTCTGTCCAGTGACATAACAAGCGTCATTTGCTAAAAAGAAAACAGTGTCCGCAATATTCTGAGGCTCACCCAAGGTGCAAAGAGGAATCTTTTCTAACATTTTTTGTCGCGCACCCAAGACCGCAGGATCGGAATCGTCTTCCAAAGAAAGAGGCCATAATATAGCGCCTGGAGAGACGCCGTTTACTCTCACTCGCGGGGCAAGCTCCTTTGCCAGCGACTTAGTCATCGCCTTTACCCCGGCCTTCGCCATGCTGTAGATAGGAAAGCCTTTGAGGGGGTTGTCCGCGTGCGTATCTGTCATGTTCACGATCGATCCTGCTCGTTTTCCAAGCTCGGGAGCGAGTTGTTGTGCTAAGAAGAAAGCCGCTCTTAGATTACTATCGAACAAATTATCCCAATCTTTTTGATCACATTCGGATAAGGGGGTTGGGTAGAACCCGGAGGCATTGTTTACCAAAACATCTACGCGTTGATAGCAGTCGAATGCTAGTCGTGTAAGGGTCTGCACCTGCTCGCGATCGGTAAGGTCGGCTTGCAGGCAGAATGCGGAACCTGTCCGTACAGCATTGAGCTCAGCTGCTAAGGCACCGGCCTCATTTTTGGAGTTATTGTAGTGGATGATGACATTGAACCCTTCGGCATGAAATTTCTTGGCGCTACAGGCACCTAGTCGTTTACTTGCCCCGGTGAGTAGGCAAACTCTAGTGTCATGAATTGGGTTTGTAGATGTCTTCATGGCAATCTGCGTCCAGTTTAATTTGTTGGGTCAGACGAGTTGAGCCGAGTCATGATCTCGCTTAATAAGCTGAGTCGGCTTTGCTGAACAAACTCATGTGCGTTTTCCGGTTTTGCCTCTTTGAGTAACGTCCCCAAATCCAGCTGTGTTAACTCTAACAGTATCGTCGTTAGATAGTCATTCTGCGGATAGTCGCGTTTTTCGAGTCCTGCTCTGCCTCTGGCATCCGCTTCGCAGGCGAGTAGAAATTTCTGCACGCGTTCAGGCCGACGGAATCCATCGAGTGCCTCTATTAATTTCAGCAGTGTAGCGGGGCGCAGCTCTTTAATACGATGCATTTTGGTGTGATGCTCGCATACGAGGGCGGCGAGTTTCGCAAATTCATTCGGCACGTGCAGGCGCTTGCTGATATCCGCCTGCAATTGCAGACCAACAGTTTCATGCGCATAGTGGCTGGGCCAATTGGCTTTGTCTGTGACACCTTTACCCACGTCATTTACAAGGGTTGCATAGCGAACCACGGGATCATCCGTTAGCTTAGCTGCTTGTTGCAGACTAAGCAGTGTGTGCAAGCCTGTGTCCACTTCTGGGTGATACTTGACCAGCTGCGGCACTCCGAAGAGTCGATCTACTTCCGGCAGGATCGACTTGAGTGCGCTGCAATCCCTCAGAACACAAATAAAAACATCCGGCGCCGGGCCGCCCATGGCTTGTTCAATTTCCTGCCAGACTCTTTCGCGAACGAGGGCATCCATCTCGCCGCTCTGGACGATGTTGTTCATTAGCTTTAGCGTTTCTGGAGCGACACTGAAACCGAGCTTCGCGAAACGCGCTGCGAATTTGGCGACTCTGAGAACCCGCAGTGGATCTTCGGCGAACGCGGGGGAGACATGGCGCAGTACTTTATCTTTAATGTCTCGACGGCCGTTGTAGGGGTCGATAATTTTGCCATCACTTGATTCGGCGATGGCATTGATGGTGAGGTCTCTGCGCAGTAGGTCTTGCTCCAGTGTGACAAATTCAGACGCATCGAATTCGAAGCCGAGATATCCCACACCAACTTTTCTCTCAGTTCGTGCTAGCGCATATTCTTCTTTAGTTTCTGGATGAAGAAACACGGGAAAACCCTTGCCGACTTGCAAATAGCCCCGCTCTTTCATCAACTTAGCATTGCTGCCGACGACGACCCAGTCCTTATCTCGTCCGGGGAGGTCTAAGAGCCTGTCGCGGACTGCACCGCCGACTAGATATATTTCCATAGTCATCTTGAGGTACTGTTTTAAATTTAACTTTCATTAACACTGATCTAATTGGAGATGGAGTATAGCTGCTGATCTTCGAGTCGCATTAAAGTCAGTTCGCGACCCCAGACATACCCAGTATCCAAAGCATGGATATATTTCTTGCCAGTATACCCTTCGAGTGCCGCCCAGTGTCCAAATAGAATGGTCGTCTTCGGTGTCATCGTCTCGTATTCGAACCAGGGCTTAAACCCATGCGGAGCTGAAGCAAGTCCTTCTTTCACTGTCAGTTGCATAGTTCCAATCTCGTCGCAGAAGCGAATCCGCGTAAGGTAATTGGTGATTACGCGCAAGCGGTCTAGCCCCTCCAATTGATTGTGCCAACGAGTAGGGGTATTGCCATACATATGGCGCAGGAATGCCTTGTACTGGGCATCCTGAAGTGAGTGCTGAACCTCAGCTGAAAGATCTAAAGTTTTCTGCAAAGTCCAGTGTGGAGCTACACCCGCATGCACCATCAGGAAGTCTTTAACGCCGGACTTGGTGTCTAGGCTTTCATAGTGGGCAAGCGGCTGCGTTCGCAGCCAATCGCTGAGGTGCTGGCAGTCCCTAGCATTTAACAAATCGTCTAGGGTGTCTTTGCTGCCCGCAGGTGCGCAACCTTCATGTATTGCTATGAAATGTAGGTCATGGTTTCCCAGCACGATTTCAATTGAGCCGGCTATGTCATGCAAGAAGCGCAATGTCTCCAGCGAATTCGGCCCGCGGTTAACAAGATCGCCAACGCACCAGAGCTTGTCTTTGGATTCCGAGAACTTAACTTTTCTTAGCAGTTTCTTCAGTGGCTTGTAACAGCCCTGAAGATCGCCGACCACGTAGGTGCTCATGCGAGCTATGAAGCTAGTGTGGATAAAGAATGCATGCTCAGCAGTGTAACACCACTATGCGGCAACTTGTTCTAAGGAGTTCTCGCTTGCTTTGCTAATGAACCGCGAGTGGAGGAGCTAACAGGAAGGCTGGTATCTGTGCTGTAAATTTTTCACCGCTAGCACTTAGCATCTCATAATCACCTTGCATGCTGCCGAATTGGGTCTCGATGACAGCACCGCTGGTATAATGAAACGACTGACCTGGAAGAATTTGAGGTTGCTGACCAATCACACCAGCACCACGGACCTCCTCAACATTCTTGTTATCGTCTGTAATATGCCAGTAACGATTTAACAGTTTAACCACTTCGTTGCTGCGGTTGCAGATGTTCACCGTGTAAGC
>Ga0308016_10001892_pt1 | contig 10225 bp, 9 predicted proteins | sample Neamet233_FD_203129 | JGI IMG/M metagenome (GOLD analysis project Ga0308016, IMG submission 203129) | Marine microbial communities from water near the shore, Antarctic Ocean - #233 | ecosystem: Environmental > Aquatic > Marine > Unclassified | place: Southern Ocean | collected 2014-07-28
CGTTGTATATGATACCGCTTTTCATAATTTTATTCCCTTGTTAAAATGCATGATTGCATAGGCTTATTATATATATTTGTGCGTATAGTGCAAGTAATTGTTTACTTGCGCCTTGCGCCTTGCGCCTTGCGCGCTGCCTTTTTTGTTTTAGCTGCCTTGCGCCTTGCGCGCTGCCTTTTTTGTTTTAGCTGCCTTGCGCCTTGCGCGCTGCCTTGCGCCTTGCGCGCTGCCTTGCGCCTTGCGCGCTGCCTTTTTTCTTATATAAATATATAAAAAAATGCCACCCCTTGCAGGGTGGCAGTCTCTTTAGCTATAGCCTTAATCCGACCATCTGAAATACTCGTCGATGGGCCTAACATCGTATTGGTTTCGCCATTCAGCATCAGCATTAAACAGTTGGCCATACTCGAGTATGTCTTTCACGTAGGTGTCACCCATCTCAAACGATCCATCATGCATCATAGGGCTTGTAGCGGCGACAAACCATCTGGCGTATGGGTCTTTTAGTTCGCTTGATCTTTGCTTGTATGTTTTAAGAACGCGCCATTCCCACCCGTCAATACTTTTATAAACTGCGTAGGGTTCATCTTTAGCGCGTGTTTTTCCAAATTTATTAGCCATAATCTTTTCTTTCGTTAAAGTTAGATGCTAGTCGCATCGGATGGCCACCCCTTGCAGGGTGGCCGACCGATAGGCCTAATCATTTATAAAGAGCATGATTATAGATGCTAGAAAAGCAAATAAGAAACATATTGTAGCTTCAGGCGTTGGGATAAAAAGAACCGATATAGCAACGCCCATAGCTGAAATTAACGCGCATGATGCTATTATTCTATTGATAATTGTCATAGTTTTTTCCTTTATTAATATCCCCTTGTATCATAGATACAAGGGGCTTGCAAGTTATAGCCAAGTGAAGCTTTTTACGACGCCCCGTACCGCGTGTTTTTTCCAAACAGTGGGCCTGTTTTCTTTCCACCATTTTAATGAAGGGGCGCGATCCCTCATAGTTTCATTATAGAATGCAAACCCTTTCTTCACGGCATCCTTTTTTAGGCCATCGCGCATTTCAGTTAACTTTTTAATTTGCCCATCTAACATTTCTATTTGTGCTCTCTGTGGGTTAATTTTTCCTTCGGACCAATCTTGCACAATGGCATTTAACATTTCTTGCATAATATTCTCTTTCATTAAGGTTAGATGCTAGTCGCATCGGATGGCCACCCCTTGCAGGGTGGCCGACCGATAGGCCTATGCCGTGCCGTCTTTTATTTTTTCCCATGACATTCTAATGCCACCCCTTACCAGTTCCCATGCATCCCGTCCCGCTTGGTCTAGGCTTTCTTCCAAAGCACATGCATGCGAATAAGCTTCATAAAGCTGATCTTGTAGTTCTTCCAACTTAAGAGTTTCATCGCCGTCTACAAATGAAGATGAACTATTTACCCAAAGCTCTTGCACTTCACCTTGCACCTCTTCAATCATGCTAACGGCATCGGATGCTCTTAGGTATGATTTTGCTATTGATTTTAATGTTGATCTTTTCATAATATTCTCTTTCGTTAAGGTTAGATGCTATTCGCATCGGATGGCCACCCCTTGCAGGGTGGCCGACCGATAGGCCTAGCAGTATGTATCAGCTTCATAATCAAGATCTTCCAGCGTTAACTCGTCATAATCTTCCATGTAATCTTCAGATATCATACGCTCGATATTCTCTCGAGCCATGTGCGTAGTGGCAACTCTTAATGTTTTATCAAATTGACCCTGCGTTAATTCACCACTATTGGTTTTTAAACCGATACGATCCTGTATATCTTTAGGCTGGATATAGTTTTCGTAAAAAGGCTTGTCGCAGTCTTTAACACTAAAGTTCCCGTGCAGACGTTCCAGAACCATTATCCTTCTGTAAAATTCTTTCCAGTTATTCTTAGTTATTTCGCCCATATGAACCGACATAGTAAGCGAGATAAGAATGTTGGTTAGATTTGGGTCTAACTTATCAAAGTTTTGGATCGTGGTAGTGTCATAATTTAAAGGCATAATATTCTCTTTCGTTAAGGTTAAAATGAGGGACCGCTTGCCCCTTCATTACCTACGGTAATGAACTATAAATTGCCTGCCGTCAATAGGTTAAATACAATTAATTGCAATTAAATACAATTAAATACAATTATTATTCTTTTATAATCCCGCTTTTCAATTCCCGTTGCGCCCCGCGACGGGGGTTACTGATTACTTCCTTTATGCGCCCCGCGCATCCCTTTGATACCCTTCCCCCCTTTTTGGGGGGTCTATACACTACTTAGCTCTATAATACATGGTCTGGTAAAATCATTCCGGTATAATAACGTTCCAAGAACCGAGGACTTGGAATCGATAACGGTGTTAAAAAATGTCCACTTTATTTTCATTTGGTTTTAGATTATAGTGCATATAAATTCATTTGGGGTTCATCATGGGAATAGAGGATATATTCACTGCTCTTGGCAAAAGCGAGAGCGAAGGACTTGGTGGCTATTCTGCTGAGAACGATGAGGGCTTTGTTGGCAAGTATCAGTTTGGAGAAGATAGGCTCACGGATTTTCGTAAGGCGACGGGTAAAGATTTTACCATGGACGAGTTTCAAGCTAATCCAGATTTACAGGAAGAGGCTGTTCGTTGGCATCAAACTGACGTATTAAAATATGCAAAAAAGAACGGCTTAGATAAGTTATATGGTGAAAAGGTTGGCGGCGTTTTAATTAATGACAACAGTGTTTTGGCTATGGCTCACCTTGGTGGAAGATTTGGGATGCGTAAGTTCATAGAATCTGGTGGCAGTGAAGATTCTAATAAGTCTGATTCTAATGGTACAAGCCTACGGGATTATGGTCAGAAGTTTTCTGGTCAGTTTGATTCTCCTTCGCCTAAATATAGGCCTGAAGGGCTAGAGGCAACAACAGAGTATGCTGAAGCGAAATCTTCTATTCCTCCTGATCTAACAGCTAAAGAAATAATGTCATCTGTGATGAATAAAGAGGCGGGTGTTTCCAGTATGGTGGAGTCTATTTTAGGAAAACCTCAAAGCAAGTTAGAGGGTTTAGCTGCATTATTTCCTGATGAGCCACTTATTCCTGCAAGTGAGACCAACCCGTATGTTAAACTTGCCCCGGAAAGAAACAACTTCCCTGTAGGTAGAAACAGGAGCCGTCGAATAAATGCCTTAAAGAGGTTTGGTTTGGATAGTCTTCGTTGACCAAGCAGTCTGATTACATTGATTGTTTGGAGTTATGGACAAAGGTTGCACCGTATTGCGATTTTCCTTGTCAAACGATTAGTTGGCGCTTGGCTCCTGCGATTGAGAGCGGTCAGTACATGGTTTATTACCAAGAGAATGGTTTGGTTTCGGGTTTTGTAACGTGGGCTTGGATGACGGATGAAGAGTTTGAAACGCGAAAGTATTGCGGTTTAGAGGTTTTTGAGCGAGAAACAGGTGACAAACTTGTTTTTTTAGATATGATTGCACCGGACGGCACTTCTGGTGTATTAAGGTTTTGTAGGGAGCTTCGAAAGTTTTTTCGGATAAAGTTCCCAAAAATAGAAAAAGTATGGTCGCATCGCGGCCCACGCTCTGGCGTGTATCCAAATAAAGGTGGTTAGCGCATGTACAGCATAATGAAATTCACAAATCCTCAAATTTGTTATGGTGGAGAGTCCACTGGCGGTGGCGGAGATGGCGGCGGAGATGGCGGCGCAGGAAGTAGCTACGGGGATGTGAATGCTGGTGGTGGCGCGGCAACATCTGCTGGTAGAGCAAGAGCTTCGCAACTAAGAGATGAAGCAAATGCCCAACGAGAACAACAACGCCGAGCACCGGAAAGAGACCGTGAAAGAGAAGAGAGCGATCAACGTGCTCGTGACGTGGAGACGGCAGCCGCGTTTGCTAACATGCAGGCTGAACTCTCTTCGAGACAAAATCAAGGACTAGAGCTGGAGATGTTTAATCCTGAAAGCTTTAGCCGACCAGTTGAAAACGACCCGAGGGGAGCTGGAGACGGCTTTGGCAAAGATCTACTGCGAAACTCCCCTGTAAATGCTATAGACAATATACGAGCTGTGGCAGATCCTAAATTTAAACAAGTTACATACAATGCATCGGGAAACCAACCTACATACGATGGAATTGACACAGACTTGTCCTCGATACAGTCACTAATTGATAATAAACTTGTTCAACAATCGGATGTTGATAGGTCTACAAGAAGATCTAGAGATGCGATTGCTAAAATTGCTTCTAACGAAGCAAGATCAAAAGCGGATGGAATCCAGAGATTTGCTGCGTTGAAAGCAAATCAAAAAGATTTGGCCGACCTAGAAATTTTAAGAAGTGGGGGTCTTACCCCGGAACTTGCTGCTATTAACAACAAGACGGATATGGGTAGCCGTATTGTTGATAGTGGAGGTAATCAAGTATTACTGGGAGGACAGCAAGGTGCTGTAGGACGATCATCAATTCAAGATCGTATAAAAGAATATAATACAAGTCGTGATCAATACCAACGTAATTTCATGAGAAACTTGCCTCAAGGCGGTGGAATGGGTGGCGTCACGGGTAAAGCGGCAGACATCGACTCTTCTATGTTTTCAGGGTCTGCTTACCAACCGGGAAAAAGAAATCCGTTTGGTAGTTCTACGCAAGGTGACATCGACCGAGATGGAGATGGCATAAACGATTTCACTGGTTCATACTACAGTCCAACAAACGTTACACTAGAAGATTATAATCAGGGGAAGTTTACTACGCTTCCTGCCGCCGCCGGCCAAGAAGGAAGTTTAAGTCTTGCTCGTTACGCGCAGCAAAAAGATATAGACAACATGTCTAAGTTTTCAAATGACAACGCTGGAAGCGCCGATTTCTATAAAAACCTTCAGAACACCAATAGCCTAATGGGAAATGCCGGTGCAACCAGTGATCAGATTGCCGAGTACAACAACTATATTCAGAACGACCCTGAAATATCACTGGCTAATATGGGTTTGGGACTAGCCACTTCAGCTTTGGATGAGATTTCAGATGCCACCAACCGTGGTATTATGGAGCGGTTAATTCAACAGGGTGATTTTGAAACCAGTGGTTTATTTGGCACGGGCATGTTTAAGAGTAGCTTCCAAAACCCTAAAACTGAAAACTATGTACCAGTTATGGATAAGGATGGTTTGGTTATTGGTTCTTTGGCCTTGGATAAGGATGGTAAGGCTTTAGGCTATCGGGGTCAGAAGACAGATGACCCTAGAGTTAATCCCGGGCAAGCAAGTTCTGAGGATGTAAAGAAGTATGCTTCTAACTCTAAGGGGGAAGTAAACGTGGGCGGAGCTTCTGATAATGAAAATGACAATCCAGTTGTAGAAGATCCGGTTACTCCTCCCGTAGAATGTCCAGAGGGATACATCTATGACGATGAAACAGAAGCCTGTGTAATCGATCCGTTTCAACAGCCTTTCCCAGATGCACCCGACGGAGGAACTGGCGTCCCATTACCGGCGCCGAACTATACCCCGCAACAGCCTCTGGGCACAAGTACTTTACCGGGTTTGTTCCCAACACAACAACCTGCTTTCATTATGCCTACACCTAGTGTACAACCAATTACAGTGGGTTCACAAAACCCAGCAGGGTTATCATCACTTAGGCGAACATGAACAATTTAACTGGATTACCTGAAGAAGCCCTGAAAGAAATTTTAGAGCTTACGGAGGCAAAGCAAAGGATCGAGTTGCGTGAACAGGCGCACGAAAACTTTATGCCGTTTGTTCATCATGTCTACGATAATTTTATTGAGGGTCGTCACCACAGAATAATTGCTGAAAAACTTGAACGTGTTGCACGAGGAGAACTCAAGCGTTTAATAATTAACATGCCTCCTCGGCACTCGAAGTCTGAATTTGCTAGTTTCTTAATGCCTGCTTGGTTTCTAGGCAGGAATCCGAAGTTAAAAATAATCCAAGCTACGCACAACACAGAGCTGGCTGTACGCTTTGGACGTAAAGTTAGGGATTTAATTGATGACCCTGAGTACAAAACTATATTCCCGGGCACAAATCTTAAAGAAGATAATAAAGGCGCGGGTACGTGGGGCACGGACAAGGGTGCGGAGTACTTTGCTGCGGGTGTTGGAGCTGCCATTACTGGCCGTGGTGCGGACTTGCTGGTCATTGACGACCCTCATTCGGAACAGGACGCTTTAAGCTCAACTGCATTCGACCATGCTTACGAGTGGTACACTTCTGGACCTCGTCAGCGTCTACAACCGGGTGGTGCAATCATAATTGTTATGACCCGATGGGGTAAAAAAGATTTAACAGGTAGGTTATTGGCTCAACAGGGCAATGATATTATGTCTGACAAGTGGGAAGTAGTAGAATTTCCTGCTCTATTGCCTAGTGGCAAGGCGTTATGGCCAGAGTTCTGGGAACGAGACGCTTTATTATCGATTAAAGCGTCACTTCCTGTAGGAAAATGGAACGCGCAGTGGCAACAACAGCCTACATCTTCTGAATCTGCTATAATTAAGAGAGAATGGTGGAAAACGTGGGAAGAAGACAAGATTCCGCGCTTAGATTACATCCTACAGTCCTATGATACGGCGTTTTCTAAGAAACAAACGGCTGACTACTCTGCTATTTCCACATGGGGTATCTTTAAACCCGAAGATGGGGGACCAGACAACATAATTCTGTTGGATGCACGTCGTGGGCGGTGGAATTTCCCTGAATTAAAGGAAGTTGCCTTCGAAGAACACGAGTATTGGGAGCCTGATATGGTGTTAGTGGAGGCTAAAGCGACTGGTCAACCGTTGATTGATGAGTTAAGACTACGTGGAATACCAGCATTGGGCTTCTCACCGGGCAAAGGAAGTGATAAGGTAACCAGAATGCACATGGTTGCACCGCTTTTTGAAGCGGGAATGGTGTGGGCGCCTGAAGACAAGAATTTTGCAGAAGAAGTGATTGAAGAAGTAGTTTCGTTTCCCAATGGTGACAACGATGATTATTGTGATAGTATGACACTAGCACTTATGCGTTTTCGTCAAGGTGGGTTTATCTCTCTTACCGGAGAGGGCACAGAAGACGATGAATGGAGGCCCCGTAAACGGGAGTATTATTGATGGCATTACCACCAAACATGGTCGCACCGGGATTAAATCTCGACGACACAGCAGGATTACCTGAACAAGAAGTTATGATCGACGCACCCATGGAGTTCCCGGGTGGAGCCGAGGTAATTGAAGATGGAATGGGAGGCGCTACCGTGCAGCCCTTAGACTTCGCATCCTTAGAAGGCATGTCTCAAGAAGAATTAATTCCATTTGACGCTAACTTATCCGAGTTTTTGGATGACGGAACGTTAGGTGAATTGTCTTCTGATCTACGCAGTATGTACGAAGAAGACCTATCTTCACGCTCTGAATGGGAAGAAGCCTATGTAAACGGTTTGGATCTGTTAGGGATTAAAACAGAAGATCGTTCTACACCGTTTGAGGGAGCTTCTGGCATTACGCATCCTATGATTAGTGAAAGCGTAACACAGTTTCAGGCACAAGCTTACAAAGAACTATTACCTTCAGGTGGCCCTGTTCGTACAGCCGTACTTGGTTTAAAGGATGCCGCCAAAGAAGAGCAGGCTAATCGTGTTAAAGACTTTATGAACTACCAGATTACGGAAGTCATGGAAGAATATGATCCAGACATGGATCAGATGTTGTTCTATTTACCGCTAAGTGGTTCGACATTTAAGAAAGTTTACTTCGATCCTACTAAACAACGGGCTGTTGCTAAGTTTATTCCAGCGCAGGATTTAGTTGTTTCATACTCAGCGTCTGACTTGGCCACTGCTAGCCGTGTTACACACGTTTTACGCATGGATCTTAACGATGTGGTAAAGATGCAGTACGCTGGTCAATACCGTGACGTTGATTTACAAGGTTCTAGCGACGTAGAAGAAGATCAAGTACGCCAGAAAGTTAACGAATTAGAGGGTTTATCCAAGAATTACAGCGAAGATGTGATGTCTATCTTGGAAATGCACGTTGATTTAGACCTAGAAGGCTTTGAAGATGTTGATCCAATGTCACAAGAACCAACAGGTATTAAGCTCCCATACATAGTTACACTAGATGATTCTTCTGGTGAGATCCTAGCAATTCGTCGTAACTATGACTTAGAGGATGTATTTAAGCGTAAGCGCCAATACTTTGTCCACTACAAGTTTATGCCGGGTTTAGGTTTTTATGGATTTGGTTTGATCCACATGATTGGTGGACTAGGCCGTGCGGCAACAAGCTTGTTACGACAGCTTATAGATGCTGGAACGCTAGCTAACCTACCCGCTGGTTTTAAAGCCCGTGGAGTCCGTGTCCGCAACGCAGATGAGCCGTTGCAGCCCGGAGAGTGGAGAGACATTGACGCGCCCGGAGGAAGCATCAGGGACGCTATTGTACCTTTACCTTACAAAGAACCGTCAGGTACTCTTGCTCAATTGTTGGGTGGAATTGTACAAGACGGACGTCGTTTCATTGCACTAGCAGATCAACAGATCTCAGATATGGGTAGTGATACACCGGTTGGTACTACAGTAGCTATGTTGGAACGCGGCATGAAGGTCATGTCAGCAATTCACAAACGTTTGCACTACGCTCAGAAAACGGAGTTCCGATTACTGGCGCGTATCTTCGCCGATAACTTACCGCCTATGTACCCGTATCAAGTATCGGGTGCGCAGGCGCAGGTAAAGGTTGAAGACTTTGATGATCGGGTAGACGTTCTCCCCGTCTCAGACCCGAACATCTTTTCGATGTCGCAACGTGTTACTTTGGCCCAGACGCAGCTCCAACTGGCTCAATCTAACCCGGAAATGCATAACCTTCATGCAGCGTATCGAAGAATGTATCAAGCATTAGAGGTGCAGAATATAGACGAGATTCTACCTCCAGAGCAACAGCCTATGCCACAAGATCCTGCAACTGAGAATGCATCCATGGTAGCTGGGCAAACTCCACAAGCGTTTCCACAACAGGATCATGACTCACACATTCAGGGTCACCTATCGATGTTAGAGTTGGATGTACTACAGCAAACTCCTCCTGTCTTGGCGGCGATCTTTAGTCATATCTTCCAGCATGTTGGTATGAAGGCTCGTGTTATTGTTCAACAAGAAATGCAACAAATGCAAATGCAGGCTCAACAACAGATGCAGGCTCAAACATCGCAGATTAATGCACTAGCAAATGCTGGAGCTATTGCTCCGGATACGGCAATGCAACAAATACAGCAAGCACAGATGCAAATGCAGCAGTCAACTCAGATACCTCCAGATCAAATGGAAGCTCGTGTTGCTCAACTAGAGGCACAGTTACTTCAAGAGATCACTCCTATGTTATCATACAAAGGTTCTGGTGAAGAGCAGGATCCACTGGTAACTATTCGGATGCAGGAGTTATCCATCAAAGAGATGGAGACAAAGCAAAAAGCCGAAATGGAAGAAGCTAAATTGCGACTAGACGAATTAAAGCTAGAGCAACAGGCTACCACAGATTCAGCTAGACTAGAACTTCAAGAGCAAATTGCAGATGAACGTAGTGACGTGAACAGAGAACGGATAGATGTACAGCGTCAAGCCATGGAGCAAAGAAATGCTTCTCAAGGTAGGTAACATGACACGTTTATTTGTAATAGCATTGCTTCTATTAAGTGGTAGTTTAGCTTTTGCCGATGACACAATCAGGACTGAGACTACAGTAATATCTGATGGTGAAATGGATACAACTATTAATAGTCCACCACCATCAGCCATATCACCTCAAATTAGCGCAAGTAACTCTGACCTATGTACTGTAGGTGTAGCAGGCGCGGTGCAAACACAAATCCTTGGTATTTCTGCGGGTCGGACGGTTAGAGATATGAATTGTGAAAAATTAAAAAACGCCAAAACCATGTACGATATGGGGATGAAAGTGGCAGCCGTGTCCGTAATGTGCCAAGACGAAAGAGTGTTTGACGCTATGATGAACGCGGGGACGCCCTGCCCCAAGGATGGATTGGTGGGAGATAAGGCTAGGATAGCTTGGGAAATGCAAGCCGAAATCGACGAAATTGAATACGAACAAAACAACCCGATGAGGAAGCTGTTCAATGAAAACATTGAAACTAAAACAGGGCTTAGTGTTATTCTTGGCACTTTGGCCTT
>Ga0308016_10001901_pt1 | contig 10203 bp, 9 predicted proteins | sample Neamet233_FD_203129 | JGI IMG/M metagenome (GOLD analysis project Ga0308016, IMG submission 203129) | Marine microbial communities from water near the shore, Antarctic Ocean - #233 | ecosystem: Environmental > Aquatic > Marine > Unclassified | place: Southern Ocean | collected 2014-07-28
AGGTAATTTTTTATACACAAGTTCAATGGGCTCTGACCTTTCCCATCCTCCGTCGACATTATGTTGCTTATAATATACAATGTACATTATATGCAACACTATTCCCCCGCTTCGTTCCTAGTGCTAAAGGGTTTTTATGAACTATGTTGTGTTTTCCGACTGCCAACATGCAATCTATATCAACCTGTGAGCCCAATTTGTTTGGTGGCTTCCTCCCATTGGGGAGTCGATCAGTATGTACGTGTGCTTCTATACGAGAGCTTTTTCCACAGCGGTATTAAATAATCTGGCCCGCCAACCTTAGGTGTTGGAATGTATTGCCTGTTGATGCCTGGTGTTCGAAGTGTGTACTGTTGCCTATTTTAATATTATAATAGGATTTAATGTAGATGTCAACCTATATAGTTGCCTAAAGTAGAGTTTTTTTAAAGTGTTCTGTAAGAATTTTTGAACCGCCAACTCTAACATTAATAATACCATTATAGTATTCATCTGTCTCAAGTACTTTGCGATCAAACTGTTCTTTCGCCTCTATATAACTTAATACGCCTCTACTAGGACAATAATGTAATATTTCTCTAGTAAATTTGTTTGTGCCTAGTGCAGCGACATCTGCATTTAAGTTATCTGATGAACCCCAATAGGTTCTCCAATCACTTTCTTTAGTGCCGCGCCTTTTATTTTTTTTGCCTTTAAGTGGTGGCTTAGTAGTTTTAAATCTAGCTAACTTTTTGCCTATGTACTTACGATTGTTTGTAAGATTTGTAATTAAATATACAAAGCCTTCACAGTCTACTGGTAATTCGTCTACTGTTAAGCCTTCGTAAGTCCATTGCATCATGTACTTATCAGCAGTGCCTATTTAACACGGCCTTTCTTGATATTGTACACATTATGTATTTCTTCCATGCGTATTTTTGACAAACGGCGAATTTCTCGCAACCATTTCCTACTACTTGCATGAGTTCTGTGAGAATGTCTTAATTCAAATGCATCATTTGCTTTAAAATATTCTAAATATGCTTTAGTTAACTGATCGTGAATATCATCATCCATATAATTTGCCTATTCTACAATGTCAATGTCGTTTGCATAACTAGTAAACCCGTTTTCTTTAACAACACGCATTACGTGGTTAACACGACCAATAAGTTCGTCTTTATGTGAAATAAGATATACATTTTTCTCTCCTTCACGACCCATCTTCTTAAGAACTGCAAGAGCACCTTCAACACCAGCAGTATCCATGCCGCTGTCTATTAATTCATCAATAAACAATAAATTAATCTTTTGATATAAACTTTCCCAAACATCTCGGAATGCAAAACTCATACCAAGTATAAGTCTATTACGTTCTCCTCTGGATAAGTTATCAAAGTCTAAGTCTTGCCCTAGCTGTGTTATTTCAACACTTAAATCATTTTGAAATATAACTTGATGCGGAAGACCTAGCTTATCTAAGAAGTATGTAAGCCTATTATTAAGATATGCTAAGTTTTGATCAATAATCTTCTTACGAATAAAGCTATCTTTATTTGTAAGTAGCTTTAACAAGAACTCTTGGTGTTCTTTAAAACTAGTTAACTGATTAACAGCTTCCCAGTTAATTTGTTGTATAGCACTATTATTTAACTCGTTAATTTGTGTATGATACGGATCAATCTCGGTCTCTTTACTTGTTAGTGCTTGCTTTAAGCTATCAACATTCTGCCTATGTTCGTATGCTTCCTTAGCAGTTTCGTAGAATGTAGAAGGTTTGCCGTTAATTTCACCAATTTCGTCAAGTGCTGATATTACTTCGGCACATTTAACATTAATTTCTTGTGCATAGGTTGTTGCATCGTCTAATTCTTTAGTTTTACGCTCTGCAATCTCTGTTTTTTTGTCTGCATGTAGTTCTTGACCACAAGTATAACATGTTGCATTATCTAAATCTGCGATGTCTTTAGTTACCTTTCCAACAGACTTATCAGCACGTATTAGTGCTGGCTCTAATGTGCTTAATTCTTTTTTAAGAGCCATTATTGCATTATTATGATCAGACCAATTACTTAACTTTTCATGAGATTCAAGTTCTGCATTAATGTCTAAATGTTCTAACTCGTCGATACCTTTTTGTAACTTTTGTACATCTTGATCCTTCTTAGCAACCCAAGCACGTTGAGTTTTTTGTAAATTTTCAATAGTTGCACTAATTTTTTCGTTTGACGATTGTATAGCATTAATCTTCAACGTTTCTTCTTGAATTAATTCTTTTGTATTACGAGTTTGTTCTTTGAGCGCCTCAGCTTTTTCAGACAATATAGTAATACCAAGTAATTGCTCAATAATAGCACGTTGATCGTTCTGTCTCATTGACAAGAACGGTTCAGTGTATGTGTTAAGTGCTACAATATGCTTAAACATATCATGTGACATATCTAATAGTTCTTGAATGTACTGTTGAGTCTTACGAGAGTCACCTTGCGACTCGTCTGTCATTTCTTGTTCTTGATTGTTAACAAAGAACTTGAGTATGTTTGGTGAACGACCGCGTTCAATGCGGTAATCAACATTATTCTTTTCAAAATGCAATGTAACTAACATGCCTTTGTTGTTAGTCTTGTTGATTAAGTTGTTGCGTTTGATATTTGTAAGAGCCACGCCATATAATGCATAAGACAATGCATTAATGATAGTAGTTTTACCAGTACCATTACGACTTCCGCTGTCATCGCCTCCTTGATCTAGGTTTTCACCTAGTACCAATGTTAATTGTTGCTGGTTAAAATCAACAGCCTGTGTTTGATTACCAACGCTCATAAAATTCTTAACTGTAAGGTCTTTAATTTCTATCATAGGTCGCTATAAATGTCCATAAGGGTTTTCTTATTAAAGTTGTCGCTATCTATTGCAGCAATCTCACCTGCAACAATTTGATCTACTGATTCAAATTGTTGAATGTCCAACTCGGTGGTTATTTCTTCAATCTGTTTTTGCGGTATTAGAGAAATTTCTCTACACATGTGTTGATTAATAAATGTTTCTTTAATAAAACTAGCTTCTTCGTAACTAATCGGAACATCAATTGTAACACGCAAATACATTTTATTTTTAATGATAGTTTGATCAGGATCTAATAATTGACTTAGCTTAACAGTCCTGTATTTAGGACAATCTTCCCAATTAATATATTCAGGCGCTTTATCATTTTCACGATCAAGAATCATCATTCCTCGTTCGTCATCCCATGCATCAGCATAGTTGTGCGGAAATGCATTACCAATATAATGTATAACTCCTTGTTGTTGGCGCTTATGGAAGTGCCCACTAAACACATATTGCTGATTTTGAAAAGAATCTGCTTTTAAATCACCGTGATCTGGCATTTGTACCATAGCATTCATATAAAACGTAGGTAGTTCAAAATGCCCAAATACATATTTGCTCTTTATTCCTTTAACTTGTTTCCATTCTTCGCCAACTAGCCAGGGAATAATAGTTACGTCTTCAATTGTAGTAATTTTATCAACAAAAGTGATACCCGGAATATGTCTAGCAAATGCAGTTGAGTTAATATCTCGTTTATCTTTATAATACAAGTCATGATTGCCGTCAAAGAAGAAAAACTGCTCAAATGCAGCTCCTAGCTTCTCCATACAGCGGATAGTTGCATCCATTGTAGTTAAGTTAAGACTGTTTCTGTTATGATGCCAATCTCCACAAAAGATACCAGTTTCACAACCGTTATCTTTTGCATTTTGGATAAACCAATCTACAAAGTCTTCACAATCATCATTGTGTACCTTGCTGTTACCTTTTAATCCTAGATGGATATCGGTAAAAACCGCAGCTTTTTTAAACAAAGTTATTCCTCTTACATTTGTTATACATTATAATTTCTTAGTTTACTTTATTCTTAGCGTCTGCTTCTCTTTTCATGTAAGATTCCCATTCGCCTGCATGTTGCCTAGTATAACTTGGATCCATACCGTTCTGCTCTAAAATATCATCTCTAATATTTTGATTACGTTTTTCTAAGTTAATAACTCGAACAAAACTATTTGTTACAGCGGCAGTATAGTACGCGAATGGATTATCTGACTTAGATTCATCAAATTGTAAGCCAATCTGTGCAAGCTGAAGTATTGCTTGACCTTTCATCTCGTCATTATAGGTATATCCACGTACATTGCCTCTAGTAGCATAACGTTCACATAGCTTAATCCACATATTAGCAAGTGTATCAGTAGCTTGTCCTTCAGTTTTAGTAAAATAACCGTTTTCCATACCACCAACCCAATGCGACTTACCAACAACAACTAATTCACCGTCCTCGTTGAACTTGTAGTGTTGATACGGAGGAAAGTTAAGTTTAACTTTAGTATCTGCTATAGTTTTAGGATTCTTTTTACGGCCTTTTTCTTCTGGAATATGATCAAACATCATAATCCTAAAAATTAGCTCTCCTTTTGTTATTTTTTTATAGTCTACTTCGCATTCTGCAAGTTTTACTTTAATACCTGCTTTCTTTTGTTGATTGTAGTCAGCAAGACCTAATCGTTTAGCTTTATTCCGTTTTGCTTCAGCAATAGTTCGAATATTAATCTTATCTACACTAAGCAAAATTATATCGTACTGATGATGCGTGGTTTCTGTGTAACTACTAAACGCACTCTTTGATTTGTGTATTTCGGATAATATATCCTTGTTGTTTAAATAATTTACTTTTTTCATTTTATCTCCAGGTTATACTCTATTATAATGTATGTACTTAATTTTGTCAACTAAATAATGTATAGGAGTAACCAAAATTATGTCAGAGTTCGATTTAACATCAGGGCGACGAGACCAGTTCCAAGCGCCCGGCGGCAAACTGCAAGACGCTGCAGCGTCTGTAGCAAGCACTATAGGGTCAGCAGCAAATCTAGCCACAAATGGATTTGGTGCCTTTACTGGCGTCAAGCAACGTGTTTCGGATTTCTTATCTGACACAGGGTTTGGAAAAGCTCTACGAACAATGAACTTATTGCCCGGCGCAAACCCCGCAGCTAAAATTCCAATGGCTGGCAACTGGGGAACATCAACTGAATACGATTGGCGTGTAAAATTAAGTGTTCCGTCTACGATGGCAAGTAGTCCTTTATTAGCTCCGTTAGCTGAAACTGGCGGAATGGTATTCCCATATACTCCTAGTTTGGCAATGCAACATGATGCATCATATCAACAAGTTACCCCTGTACATAGTAATTATCCTTATTTTGCTTATCAGAACTCAGATCCGAAAGCAATGGTTATATCAGGACACTTTTTAATTGAAAATGCGTTAGAAGGAGAATATTGGATTGCAGTTGTGCATTATTTAAGATCTATAACAAAAATGGCCTATGGAGTTACAAGTAATCAAGGGTCACCTCCTCCTTTAGTAAAATTAACAGGATACGGAGATTACGTTTTACCAGATGTGCCTGTTGTAGTTACAAACTTTACAGTTACGTTAGAACCTGATGTTGATTACATGAAAGTACCGATTGGAAAGCAAGGATCGTGGGTACCGATTTCAAGTATAATTTCAGTAACATGTCAACCAATTTACAGTAGACGAAAAGTAGCAAGATTTAGTTTAGATAATTTTGTTAACGGTAGCAGTCTTTACGACGGGGATGGATTTATTTAATGGCTATATACAGTAACGAAAGTCCTTACGCTAACACGGAAATAGTTAATGGACAATATCTAGGATTTTTAAAAATTAGACCAGTTCCTGCGTATGATGATGATATAGTGTATACTATTGAATCTCAATATCGGCATAGGCCAGACTTGTTAGCATATGATCTATACGGCTCAACAAAATTATGGTGGGTGTTTGCCCAACGAAATATGGATACTCTTAAAGATCCTGTTTATGATATGAAAGTTGGGACACAAATTTATTTGCCACAAGGTTCAAGATTAACTGAAACACTAGGAGGATAATTTATGCTACCTTTTAATATTCCAAATTCTGTCAATATTGATGTAAATGGATTAAAAAGTGCCGTCGAAGGTTCGGCAAAGGAAATTAAAGGAGCAATTGCAACTCTTAATAATGGTTTAGGGAATAACATATCACAAGTAGCGTCGAGTTTGCTATCAACTCAACTTAACGGACTTGATACAGGGCTAATGAAAGCGTTGTTCCAACAAGCAACTTCTGCTTATGGAACACCTCCGTTTGCAAACCCCTTAGAAAAATTTGCTACTGTTAATTATGTATTTACATTGTCATGTTTATCAGTTGACGAGTTAAACAGACCTGATTCTACTTATAAATTACGTAGTCCAAAAAATATTATTTGCCGAAGCGGTGGATCTGGACCAATAAAAACACAAACAGCAACAGAACGAGGAAAAGGTGCTGTTGAGTTTTATATTGATGACGTTGAAATAACTTCAGTTATTACACATAGTCGGGGAACTAAACACGCTGATGCTGTTGGCGGCTCATTTAAGATATTTGAACCTTATAGTATGGGAATGTTTCTTGAAACATTACAAGTTGCTGCATTAAAAAGCGGCCACAAGAATTATATACAATCTCCATTTTTGTTAACCTTAGAATTTAAAGGTTGGGACGATAACGGAAATGTAAGTACGGCAACAGGTTCAACAAGACAACTAGCAATTAAGATTGTCGAAAGTGCGTTCAATGTAACTGAGCAAGGAAGTACATATGAAGTTGATTTTATAAAATATAATGATCAAGCATTTGGCGATCAAATACAAGCAGCTAAAACTGATTTAAATTTATCTGGTAACAATGTGCAAGAAGTTTTACAATCTGGTGCTAAGAGTTTAGCAAGTGTATTAAATACAAGACTGGTCAAAGCCCAACAAGCAAAGCAAGTTAATAAAGCAGATCAATACGTAATAATGTTTCCTAATAAACGGAGTAGTGCCGAAGAATCAATATTAGGAAAACCAAGTGATGCTGCTACAGGCGCAACTACTACAGGAAAAACTTCTGAAGGAGAACTAAAAGAAGTTAGCCAAGAAAGAAAACAACAAATTTTTGAAAGTATTGCCGGGATACAAGCAGGCAATGTTCCAGAAAACTTTGACGAAAATCTAAGTAACGTATTAGGAATTGTAATACAACGAGGAGAAGTTGGCGAAGCAATTAGGACATATGCTGAGAATATAGAAAACATTAATACCTTAGGGCAATCGAAGATGGTTAAATCTGCAAATGATTCAGGAGAGGTGCCGCAAGCAGAGCCTAATCTTTGTGAATTAAAAAACGGTGTAGTTTGTAGATCTAAAGTACAAATACCTTCTACTGCTAGATCCTACCAATTTAAAGCAGGTACAAAGATACAAGATATAATTGAACAAGTATTATTAGCTAGTGATTGGGGTAGAAAAATAACTGAGAGGCTTGACTCTCCTGACGCTAATAATATGGTAGATTGGTTTAAAATTGAAACACAAGTGTTTGAACAAACAGATGCAAAAACAGTTAATGCTACAGGACAAAATCCAAAAGTTTACGTTTTTCGAGTAGTTCCGTTTAAAGTAAATGCTTCTCGATTTGCTTCTCCTAGTAAACCAACACCTGGCATAACTAGTTTACGGTCACAAGCCGCAAAGGAATATAATTATATCTATACAGGAAAAAATAAAGATATAATAGATTTTGACATACAATTTGATGCTGCATTTTTTGTAGGTATTGGAGCACAGCGCGGCCAAGCATCAAAAGACAGCAAAACTTCTACACAAAACTCTAAGGTAGCATCAGACTCAGAAACAGCCAATGTTCTTAGTGAAGGCGACCAAGATACATATACAAGTTCGGGCACGGTACCGGCTAACGAAATTGCTCAAAAATCAGCTTCTCAAGTCGGCGGCGGACAAGAATGGAGCGAAACACAAGTTGCCCGTGCGTTTAATGAAGCGTTATTAGATAGCCAGGCAGACTTAGTAGAGGTCGAATTAAAAATTTGGGGAGATCCGTTTTGGATAACTGATAGTGGTACTGGAAATTATACAGCTAAACCAACTGCGTTTATTAATATGACTCAGGACGGTAGTGTAGATTATCAAAGTTCAGAAGTTGATGTATTATTAAACTTTAGAACACCGTTTGATATTGATGATAGCGGATGGATGGATTTTGGAGGAGTTAGTGCGCCCACTAGAGCCTTTAGTGGCCTTTACCAGTGTGTTCAAGTTGAAAGTAGTTTTTCTAGTGGAAAGTTTGAGCAAACACTTACATTAATTAGACGAAGAAATCAAGAAGCTGACATTAAAAAAGCTGCATCAAAGTCAGGTAACGCATTAATTGCCAATGGTAGAACAGAAAATAAAATTGATAATACCACAAACGGCTTAAGGATCACATAATGGCAACTGAAACAAGAACAAATAAAGAACAATTTAACGGACCTGGCCCGTACCTAGCAAAGATAGTTAGCCATATTGACACAAAGTATATGGGTGGATTAGAAGTTGAACTTTTAAAAATAGTTGAAGAAGGCAATAATACATTAACAACTGGCCAAACTGCTCAGGTAAAATATTTACCAGGATTTTACGGAGTAACTCCGTACGGCGGGACTAGTGATAATGAAGGATACGATCACACACAAAAAAGTTACGGAATGTGGGCAGTTCCTCCAGACATTGGAAATATAGTATTAGTAATGTTTATTGAAGGCAATCGTTCCCAGGGGTTCTGGCTAGGAGTTGTACCTGATGAATATATGAATTTTATGATTCCGGGCAACGCCGCAACTACATATAATGATAAAGATAAAACAAAGAATCTACCAGTTGGTGAATACAATAAAAAATCACCAAAACATAAGGGTGGCGATCCTACACAGTTTATTAAACCAGTTAATACTGACTTACATTCGATATTAACTAATTCAGGACTAATTGGAGATAACTTTAGAGGAGTTTCGTCATCTAGTGCAAGAAGAGAAGTGCCTAGCATGGTATTTGGTTGGAACACTCCTGGACCGTATGATCGTCGAAAAGGCGCACCAAAATTTAATTACGGTAACATAGGCAGTCAAACACAAGTAGCTTCTAGTAGACTAGGCGGATCTTCGTTTGTTATGGATGACGGTGATGCTTCGTTTTTACGTAAAGGATCAGCTTCTTCTTCAAAGTCAGACTATGCTGCTGTAGAAAAACAAGAAAAGGGCGGCGACCCTACTATACCACAAAACGAATTAATTCGTTTACGCACAAGAACCGGACATCAAATATTATTACACAATTCAGAAGATTTAATTTATATAGGAAATGCAAAAGGAACAACTTGGATTGAATTAACATCCAACGGAAAAATTGACATTTATGCAAAGGATAGCGTAAGTGTGCATACGGAAAATGATTATAATGTAACTGCTGACAGAGACATAAACTTTACTGCCGCTAGAGACATAAACTTTACAGCTGGTATTGATATTAGACAAAATGCTGGAAAAGATTTTGATTTAAAAGCAGGTAATGATATTAGACAAACTTGTGAATTTGATTGGCAAATTAATGCGGGATATGATGGAAAGATTACAGTAGCAAAATCACTTAATCTTAAAAGTAAGCACCATCTTGAAACAGCAGATAAAATTGATATGAACGGTCCAGCTGCTGCAACAGCCGCAACAGCCGAAACAGCAAACTTACCATTTAGATCTCCACAAGCTGAACCGTGGGCAGGGCATGAAAATTATGATCCGTTACAACATACCCCCGGAAAGACAGACAATATAGGAAGTAACAGTAGTACTGATGTTGCAAAAGGTGGCGATAACAAGACTTTAAATATAGTACAACCAACAGGTACAACATCAACAACAGTGGCAGAAACAGCTAAAGCAATAGAAGATAAAAATGCTGCAGACGATACTATGAAGAAAGATTGTAAAATAGAGGATTGGACATAAGCTGATGGAGCAGGATAATGCCAGAAGTAACTAGAGTAGACTTAGACCTACATATTGGGCATGCAAGTCCTTCACCAAGTCCGTTTCATCAAACGGCGTATGCTGTAGGATCTCCTAATGTATATGCCAACAACGCAAAAGTTGTTCGTATTGGTGATACTACTTACTGTGGCGACCCTGCAACAGCAGGTAGCGGAACTGTATTTGTAAACAATATAGCAATTCATAGAAAGGGCGATGCAACCGGCGGACATGCTAGTTGGGTTCCTAATGCATCAAGTTC
>Ga0308016_10001916_pt1 | contig 10154 bp, 8 predicted proteins | sample Neamet233_FD_203129 | JGI IMG/M metagenome (GOLD analysis project Ga0308016, IMG submission 203129) | Marine microbial communities from water near the shore, Antarctic Ocean - #233 | ecosystem: Environmental > Aquatic > Marine > Unclassified | place: Southern Ocean | collected 2014-07-28
GACACGCATTTAAAGAAAAATTAAATGATCTTGGTTATGCTGATGTTACAGATGATGTTATTCAAACTGCTTTTGGTAAGTTTAAAATTTTAGCTGATAAAAAAAAACAAGTCTATGATGATGATATTGTAGCCTTAGTTGACGACAGTATGGTTTTAGATAAATATGTAATTAATTTAAAATCATTAAAAGTTTTTGCAGGAACTGGTGAACCACAAAAAGCAGAAATGACTCTTGATGTTTATGGTGAGGTTAAAACAACATCAGAAACTGGAGATGGTCCTGTAGATGCAATTTTTAAATGTATAAAAGTTTTATATCCACATGACGTTAAATTACAGTTATATCAAGTTCATGCAGTAACAGAGGGAACGGATGCTCAGGCAACAGTAAGTGTTAGAATTGAAGAAGAAGGTAAAACTACGGTAGGACAAGCAGCAGACACTGATACATTAGTAGCATCAGCTAATGCTTATTTAAGTGCTTTAAACAAAATGATAATTAAACGAAAAAAAACTGCTCCAGTAGAGCATGAAACTCAGAAAGTAAAGGGAATATAAAATGGCTAATTGGTTTAAAAATTTAACTAACGTTTGGAGTCAAGACATGGCAATTGATCTTGGTACTGCAAACACACTTGTTGTATTAAAAGGTCAGGGTGTGGTTTTAAATGAACCATCGGTTGTTGCAATAGTTGAACATATGGGAAAAAAAACAGTTTTAGCTGTTGGAGACGAAGCAAAAACAATGCTTGGAAGAACTCCTGGAAATATTAGTGCCATTAGACCTTTACGAGATGGTGTAATTGCAGATTTTATTGTGACTGAAGAAATGATTAAGCATTTTATAAAAAAAGTTCATAAGAATAAAACTTTTGCAAACCCTAGAATTTTAATTTGTGTACCCACTGGATCAACGCCAGTTGAAAGAAAAGCAATTCAAGATAGTGCGCTTGCAGCAGGTGCAAGAAGAGTACAATTGATTGAGGAACCAATTGCTGCAGCAATTGGAGCGGGTCTACCTATTTCAGAGGCCACAGGATCTATGGTGGTTGATATTGGTGGAGGAACAACTGAAATAGCAGTTATGTCTTTGGGGGGTCTTGTTTATTCTAAATCATTAAGAATTGCAGGGGATGCAATGGATGTCGCGTTAATTAATTATATGAGAAAAGAATACAACCTTTTGATTGGTGACAGTACAGCTGAAAAGATTAAAAAAGAGATAGGTACAGCAATTCCATCAAACAACAATACTCATGCTGTAAAAGGTAGAGATCTAAGATCGGGAACACCTAAAGAAGTTAATATAACTGAAGAGGATACAGCAGAAGCTTTAAATGATATATTAAAAGAAATGGTAGATGGAATAAAAGATGCTTTAGAAAATACACCACCAGAATTATCTGCTGATTTAGTTGATATGGGATTAACACTTACAGGTGGTGGAGCTTTATTAAAAAATATAGATAAAAGATTTTCTAAAGAAACAGGATTACCAGTGCACATAGCAGATGACCCCTTGGCATGTGTGGCAATAGGAACTGGGAAAGCTTTAGAGAATGAAGAAATTTTCTCTACTATGTTGTCTGAGTACTAGAATTAATGGAACCAAGTAGAGACGATTTTGTAATAGCAATAAGATCTGCTTTTTTAAAAAAAGATAATCAACAAATATTTTCATTATTAAGTTTAATATTATTTTCAATCATATTTTTAGTTTTAGGAAATTTTAACCTAAAAGTTATAAATTTTAATAGAACTATAATTAAGGAAGTAGTTTATATTTCATCATATATAGCAAGTGTTCCAGAAAATATTATTAAAAAGTCTTTTAATAAAATATCAAATCATTTTGAATATTATGATGATTATCAGAATATAAAATATGAAGTAGAGGAATTGAAAAATAAAGATTTATTAAAAGAAATTATCAAGTATGAAAATATTGAATTAAAAAAATTGATAGACGATTACTTTATAGAAGATAGCCAAGCATATGCAAAAGTATTGATTGATAGAGAAAGCCCATTTTTAAGGTCTATAATCATAAATAAAGGCAGTAAAAATGGTATTAAAATAGGAATGATTGTGTATGATGATATTTACTTAATTGGAAAAGTAGTTGAAGTAAACTTTCTTACGTCTCGTATATTATTGATATCGGATATAAATTCCAAAGTTCCAGTCTCAATTCAACCACTTAATATACAAGCTATTATGAGTGGATTAGATAAGCAAAAAGGAAAGTTGCAATACATTAAGAGAGAAAAACTAATCAATAACAATAGCAAAGAATTGACCGTTGTAACATCTGGATCAGGCGGAATGTTTAAAAGTGGAATTCCAGTTGGTAAAATAAATTCAACAGATACTTTAGAAAACGATCAGATTATAGTAAATTTTTATAGAAATTTTTCTCAATTAAAATATGTAAAAGTTTTATCTCATATTAAAAAAGATACAAATATAGACCAATCAAATAAAAACTTCTTTGAAAAAAATAATGATCAATTGTTAAAATTAAGTAATGAAATAGAAGTTAATAAAATACTTAAACAACAAAAATTTATTGATGACAAAATAAGAGCTAAACTAGAAATAGAAAATACTAAATTAAGAAAAGATTTTATTAATATTGAAGAAAAACTAAAAAAAATAAATCAAAGTTTAGACAGAAATAAAAATATAAAATTCTTAGAATTAAACTTATTATATGGACCTAAGTGTAGAAAAAGCTTCTTAAGACCCAATCTTTATAAAATTAACACAGTTGAATACAGAAACTGCATACTAAAAAAAGGACTTATTGGAAAAATTTAGATGGTAAATGCAAATAGAAAAACAGAATCTTTTATATATAGATATGCACCTGCGATTATACTTTTTATCTCTATATTAAATGAAATCAATTTTAATAATTATGAAATTAAATATTTTTCATTTAATTTTGCTTATATTTTAATATTTTATTACAGCTTAAAAAGAGATGGTGGCATAGGTTATGTCTTTGTTTTTATTTCCGGATTATTTAATGATGTTATAAATGGAACACCAATGGGCATGACCAGTTTATGTTATTTGTTATTGTGTGCTGCTGCTGTATATCTTAGAAATATAACCTTAAGACCAAATTTATTCAAGGATTGGATATTTTTTCTTATCACAATTTTGTTTTTAAATTTTATTACTTTTACTTATTTAATTTTATTTTTTAACTACGAAACTAATTATTTTGATCAAATAATAAATATTTCATTTACATTTTTATTGTACTTAATTTTTTCAAATTTATTTAAATTGTTTGATAATATAATTTTAACTAGATTGAATTAATGTTTAGTGGAAATTTTGGTGCTAGAAAACTTCACACCATTAATAGAAGAATGTTTATTATTGGTGCAGCTAAAGTTGTCATATTTGGAGGAATTATTGTAAGACTATTTTCATTACAAGTATCTGATAATAAAAAATATTTAACTCTTTCTGATAAAAATAGATTGCGTGAGTGGCGATTACCACCAATTAGAGGTCAATTTGTTGATTATTTTGATAATATTATAGCTGGAAACCTGAAAGTATATCAGCTTCATGTAATTCCGGAAGAGGTAGAGGATTTTAGACATTTAATGCTAAGATTGAGAGATCTTTTAGTTCTCAATAGCTATCAGCTTAAAAAGATAATTAAAAAAAAGGCTAAACAAAAATCTTGGGAAACTCTAGTTATTTCTGAAAACTTAACTTGGGAAGAGTTTGCAAAAATTAATTATTTTTTACATGAACTAGCTGGGGTTAAACCAGTTTTATCTATTTCCCGTGACTACCCCTTTGATGAAAATTATACACATATTTTAGGGTATGTAAGTGAAGCAAGTGAAAATGATATTTTAAACAGTGAAATAATTAAAAACAATCATGTACCTGGACTCAAGGTAGGTAAAACAGGATTAGAAAAATCATTTGAAGAACTATTGATAGGAGTAAATGGAATAGAAAGATATGAAGTTAATGCCTATGGTAAAAGAATTAAACAAATTGATCATAAAGATGGCGAGCCTGGAAAAAAAATTAAGCTTACCATAGATACAGAAATTCAAAAATTATCTAATCAACTTTTAAAAAATACTTCTGGATCAATTAGTGTGATGGATATTTTTACAGGAGATATAATCGCTATGCAATCATCTCCTTCATTTAATCCCAATCTATTCCTTTTTGGTATTAGTCATGATGACTGGCAATTAATAAGAAACAACCCTTTAAAACCATTGGTTAACAAAACTTTAACTGGTTTATATTCACCTGGATCAACAATAAAACCTATCGTAGCTCTCTCTGCATTGGAGAATAAAATTATTACAGAAAATTTTAAAGTCAATTGTACGGGAAAAACTGAAATGTATGGTCAAACATATCACTGCTGGAAAAAAAAAGGTCATGGAGTTGTAAGCTTAAAAGAAGCAATGAAACAATCATGTGATACTTATTTTTATGAGATTGCAAGAAAACTTGGGGTGGATAGATTGAATGAAACTGCCAAAAAATTTGGTCTTGGTAAAAAAGTTTTACAAGAGACATTTAATAGTGAAAAAAAAGGATTATTTCCAAATACACAATGGAAAAAAGATAATTTAGGAAAAGGATGGGTTATAGGTGAGACATTAATTACAGGAATTGGACAAGGTTATATACAAACTACACCTTTGCAACTATGTTTGATGACTGCGCAGTTAGCAAATGGTGGATTTAAAATTTACCCCAAAATAACAGTCAATGAAAACGACGAAACATACGAAGAAGCAAGATCTTTTATTAAAGAGAATTATGAAATTAATTTGCAAAAAAAAAACGAAACAATTGATACAAGTCAGAAATTATTTTCATTTACGAAAGATAGAAAACATGAAGTCTTATACAAAGATTTTGAAAATATAAAAATTATACAAGAGGCAATGTTTGCATCTACAAATGAAGTGAGAGGAACATCTTATTCATCTAGAATAGAGGATCCCAAATATCAATTCGCTGGAAAAACAGGAACGTCACAAGTTAAGAGAATAACCAAGAAACAAAGAGAGCTAGATTTAAAAACAATAGATATTCCCTATAATGATAGAGATCATGCTTTATATGTAGCATTTGGACCATATAAAAATCCAAGATATGCTCTTAGCGTAGTTATTGAACATGGAGGATCAGGGAGTGTCGCTGCTGCACCTATTGCAAAAAAACTATTCAAATTAATTTTAGATAGACACGAAATCAGAGAAAAAATTAGAAATAAAAATTTAAAAAAAACATAAAATGCAATATGATTCATTTAATACAAGGTTAAGTTTTTTTCAAAAGCTAAAAAATTTTGATTTTATTTTGTTAATTTGTATATTGCTTCTAGGTTTAATTAGTATTTTTTCAATGTATTCAACTGATGGTGGAGAAATATTATTCTTCACCAAAAGTCATACTTTTAAATTTTTAATTTTTTTTCCAATGATGATTATATTATCTTTTGTTAATATAAAAATTTGGCATTATCTATCTTATATATTTTATATAATTATTTTATTTTTTTTAATTTGGGCTGCTTTATATGGAATTAAATTATCTGGTTCTCAAAGATGGATAAATTTATACTTTATTAATATCCAACCATCAGAATTAATGAAGATAGCTATTATTGCGTGTCTTGCAAAATATTATCACCGTATTGGATTAGATAAAGTGAATAATCTTCAAAGTATATTGACTGTTCTTATAATTTTAATTTTACCAATTATGCTTGTTCTCAGTCAACCAGATTTAGGAACTTCAATATTAATAGCATTAAGTGGCCTAGCTGTTATATGGTTTGCAGGATTAAATATTAGATACTTTGTATACTCTTTTGTAAGTTTTTTAATTGCAACACCTTTTGTGATTTCTTTTTTAAAACCATATCAAAAATTAAGAATTTTAACTTTCCTTGATCCTGATAGTGATCCGTTAGGAGCAGGATATCAGATAATTCAATCTAAAATAGCAGTAGGATCAGGAGGCATCACAGGAAAAGGTTTTTTAAAAGGAACACAAAGTTATTTAGAATTTTTACCAGAAAAACATACAGATTTTATCTTCACTTTATTTAGTGAAGAACATGGTTTTGTTGGTTCGCTAACCCTTTTGCTAATTTATGTAATTATTATTTATCGAACTTTAAAAATTGGTTTAATATCAAGAAGTTTTTTTGCAAAATATTTTTGTTATGGTTTTGCGTCATCAATATTTTTCTGTGTAGCGGTAAATATGTCTATGGTTTTAGGATTATTGCCCATAGTGGGGTCCCCATTGCCTATTATGTCCTATGGAGGATCTTCAATGTTAGCTACAATGATAGGGTTTGCAATTGTTATGAGCGCCAAAATTAACCACAAACACCTAATAGCTTAGATGTACCCATTGTAGCTTGGTTGAATTTGTCACTAGAAAAACTGTAAATAAAAATTATATAAGTCATAATGAAAAAAGTATTAAAGATAGGGATTGTGGGTGCTGGGATACAAGGGATTTCTAATGCATTATTTCTTCAAAAAAAAGGATTTGAAGTTACAATTTTTGATAGAGAGGAACCTGGCAGTCCTGTTGCTTCTTATGGTAATGCAGGTCATTTTTCACCATATGCATCAGTTCCAATAAATAGACCTGATGTTTTAATAGATGTGCCGGCGATGTTTTTTAGCTCAACAGGCCCACTTGCTCTTAAATGGAACTATGTTCCAAAAATGATACCCTGGTTTTTAAAATTTATAAGAAATTGTACTACTAAAAAAATGATGCACACTGCTAAAAATATGCATCAAATTTTGGACTTAGCATTACCTGCTTACGATGAGTTATTTGATGAGATAGAGCTTGATGGATTAGTTGAAAAAAAAGGTATTTTATATATCTGGAATGATCAAAGTTTAAAAAGTAGAGACCTTGAAATTAAAGTTAGAAATGAACTTGGTGTTGATCAACAGGTAGTAACTCCAAAAGAAATTCATGACTTAGAACCAAATATAAAACCTATTTACCACGGAGGTGTTTATTATCAGCACGGTAGACACGCAAGAAATCCTAAAAAAATTCTTTTAAAATTATTTGAGTTTTTTATAAAAAAGGGTGGCAAATTTTTAAAAATGAATATCGAAGACATAAATTTTAATGATGAAAAACCAGTTATAAAAGCTGAAACTCAAAGCTTTCTTTTTGACAAAATTGTCATTGCCTGTGGTGCATTTTCTAAAAAATTAACAGATAATTTAGATGAAAAAATACCACTTGATACTGAAAGAGGGTACCATGTTCACTTTAAAGACTGTGATAATCTTTTAAGTAGACCTGTAATTTTCCAAAATAGAGGATTTGGTATTACCCCAATGGAACAAGGGCTTAGAGTGGTAGGCACTGTTGAGTTTGGAGGATTAAATAACCCATTATCTAAATTAAGAATTAAAAACTTAATTAATAATGCAAAATATATGATGGGTGATTTGCCTGAGCATGAAGATGAATGGTTAGGCTTTAGGCCAACGCTACCGGATTATTTACCTGTAATAGGTCCCTCAAAAAAACATAAAAATGTTTTTTATTGTTTTGGCCATCATCATTTAGGGTGGACTTTAGGACCAATTTCAGGAAAAATAATTTCAGGGATGATTGCTGAAGAGAATACAAATTTAGATTTAAAACCATATAGCTCACTTAGGTTTAGCTAGGTGACAAATAAAAATAACCTTGCATATATTTTTTTATTCTTAGCAACTTTGTTTTGGTCTGGCAATTTTTTGGTTGGAAAATTTGCCAGTCAATATCAGGTACCACCTTTTTCTTTAAATTTTTATAGATGGTTTTTTGCTTGGTTAATCTTAGCACCATTTACAATTCAGGAAATATTTAAAAAAAAAAATTATATTTTAGAAAATTATAAGTATTATGCAGTTCTTGGCATAACAAGTGTCACCATATTTAATTCAATTGTTTATTATTCATTAAATTTTACTCAAGTGATCAGCGGTGTATTAATGATATCAACAATACCAGTGATGATTATTTTTATTTCATCAATTTTAAAAATTGAAAAAACTAATACTTTTCAAATATTAGGAGTTACATGCTCTTTTATTGGAGTGGTTTTAATTATAACTAAAGCAAACCTTGAAATATTAATGAATTTAGATTTTAATAAAGGTGATATCACAATGATTTTTGGAATGCTTTCTTGGGCCACTTATTCTGCCCTTTTAAAGAAAAAAAAACATGAACTATCTCAATTAACGCTATTGGAAGTGGTAATTTCATTTGGCTTTATTTTTTTAATTCCAATTTATTTTATAGAATATCAAATGGGTTATAGAATTACTCTAGATCAAAATTTTTTCATGATTTTGTTTTATGTAGTGCTGTTTCCAGGTCTTACTTCTTTTATTTTTTGGATAAAAGGAGTTTCCTTAATTGGTGCTAATCGAGCAGGTATTTTTTTGCATATGATGCCCATATTAAGTGCAATTATGGCAATGATTATTTTTAATGAAAAATTTATGCTTTATCATATGTTAGGTGCAATATTTATTTTAACAGGAATTCTTTTATCAAATAGAAAAATTAAAAATGCTTAAAGTTGCGATCTTAGATGATTATCAAAATGTTTCCCATGAATTTGTTGATTTAAAAAAACTATCTGGAAAATATGAATTTAAAATATTTAGTGAACCATTTACAGATGAAGCTGATGCGATAGAACAATTATCAGATTTTGAAGCATTATTAATAATGAGAGAACGAACTCCTATTACAAAAAATTTAATCGATAACCTTAATGATCTTAAATATATAATAACAAGTGGTTCAAGAAATAAAGCTATAGACATAGCGGCTGCAAAAAAAAGAAAAATTATAGTGTGTGGAACTGAGATTGGTTTTTCAGGAACATCTGAATTAACTTGGGGTTTAATTTTAGGTTTAGCTAGAAACTTTAAAGAAGAAATTGACAATATGTATCAAGGTTATTGGCAATCAACTATTGGTTTTGAACTTAAAGGTAAAATTTTAGGGCTAGTTGGACTGGGAAGAGTTGGGTCACAAGTTGCTAAAATTGGAAAAGCTTTTGGTATGCAAGTTATGGCTTGGAGTGAAAATTTAAACCTAGATACATGTAAAGAATTAGATGTACTGCCATGTAGTAAAGAAGATTTACTTCAAAATTCTGATTTTCTATCTATCCATGTTCAGGGTGGAGAAAGATATAAAGAATTAATAAAATTAAAAGAGCTGGACATGATGAAAAAAACTGCCTTCATAATTAATACATCAAGAGGCTCAATAATTAATGAAGACGATTTGATTATTGCATTGTCAACAAATGTTATTGCTGGTGCAGGTCTTGATGTTTATGAAAAAGAACCTTTGCCAGAGGGTAATAAGCTAAGATTTTTACAAAATGCATTATTAATGCCTCATGTTGGTTATGTAACTGCTGAAAATTACAATGTATTTTATACGCAAATGATTGAAGGCTTAGAAGCGTGTGTAAATGGTAAACCAATTCGTTTAATAGAGTAAAGTGATTAATTACTTTAAAGTATTATATTATTTATTTTACAGACCGAAAATTTTTTTTCCCAAAAAAAATTATTCACTTTTTGGAGAGGACACATTTATCGGCAATTATTTTAAAGATAAATCAAATGGGTTTTACATTGATGTTGGTTGCTATCATCCATTAGATGGTAATAATACCCACTTACTTCATGCAAAAGGATGGAGTGGAATCAATTTAGATATTAATTTTTATTCAATTGAACTATTTAATTTTTTGAGAAAAAAAGACATTAATATTCATTCGGGCATTTCTTACAGGCAAGAGAAACTAACAATGTATTATAGAAAAGAAATTAACATGCTAAATACTCTTGATAAAAAAATAGCTGAAATTCATTTTAGGAATGGTTTTAAAAAAAGAAATGTTCAAGTAAATACATTAAATTTTTTTATTTCCAAATATTTTAAAAAGCTTGAGAAAATTGATTTTTTAAATATTGATGTAGAGGGAGCAGAGCTAAATGTCTTAAAATCTTTAAATTTTAAGCTTTATAAGCCTCAATTAATATGTATTGAAATACATAATTCTAAAAACAT
>Ga0308016_10001919_pt1 | contig 10144 bp, 9 predicted proteins | sample Neamet233_FD_203129 | JGI IMG/M metagenome (GOLD analysis project Ga0308016, IMG submission 203129) | Marine microbial communities from water near the shore, Antarctic Ocean - #233 | ecosystem: Environmental > Aquatic > Marine > Unclassified | place: Southern Ocean | collected 2014-07-28
TGGTCGATAGAAATAATGACTTAAAATAAATATTTAGAGACTCAAATATGAATGCACACACGGCTTTGGCTCAATATAATAAAATGAAAAATGACACGCAAACAATCTACGCGTCACCCCATCAATTAGTATTAATGCTATTTGATGGAGCCATTGAAGCTTTAAGTATGACTGTTGGTGCTATTAGACAGGAAAATATTGAGTTAAGGGCCAAACAGAGCACTCGTGGGATCACTATTATCAATGGTATGCGTGATTGTCTAGACATGGAAGCTGGCAGCGATCTTGCCGATAACCTTTATTCCTTATATATGTATATGGCACAGGAATTGCTAACAGCTGCGCTTAAGAATGACATTGATACCATTGAAAATATACAAGTAATGTTAAAGGATATTCGAGGGTCTTGGGAAAAAATCCCGCTAGGTATGCATTATATGCAAAAAGTCACTTAAGTTTTTGGAGCGGACTGCTTCAGTTAAGACTCATTTTCCATAAGTGGTTCGAGCCACTAGTTTTTAATAGTAATATGCGCTTATTTTAATCTCGTATTATAGTGCTATTATTATACTATTTTAGAAAAAGCTAATAGTTAACTTGCGCTCTATTGAATATGTCGGTAGGTTGGATTTTCGGCAATTCAGGCACCGTTACATGTCAATCACAGATTCATTATTATTAGGCCATTCAGCGTCTATGCAACAAGTTAAACGACTCATTATGCAAGTTGCTAACTCCAATGCATCTGTGCTTATAATTGGCGAGTCAGGCACAGGCAAAGAGCTTGTTGCTAAAGCTTTGCATCAAGAATCTAGTCGCCGTAACTACTCCTATGTGCCAATAAACTGTGGAGCTATACCCGCAGAGCTTCTTGAGAGTGAATTGTTTGGCCATGAAAAAGGTGCATTTTCTGGTGCATCGAGTGCTAAAAAAGGTCGCTTTGAACTCGCTCACAAAGGCACTTTGCTACTTGACGAAATAGCTGAAATGCCACTAAGTATGCAAGTCAAGCTGTTGCGAGTGTTGCAAGAACAGGTGATTGATAGAGTAGGTAGCGAAAAACCACGCTCCATTGATGTTCGTATTGTTGCGGCCACGCATCAAAACTTAGCTGATTGTGTAGCTGCACGAGATTTCCGTGAAGACCTGTATTATCGACTCAATGTTTTTCCAATTACCATGCCACCGCTAAGGGAGCGTGGGGAAGATATCCTCTTACTGTGGGATTTTTTTGCTAAACAATTGTGCCCCAAAGATGAGGTGCCTTTGTCTCTTTCTCCTTGTGCGGCTAACGAACTCATGCATCGCCCCTGGAAGGGCAATTGCCGTGAACTTCGAAACCTAGTAGAGCGCATGAGTATCTTATATCCAAACAGTGAAATCACCTTAAGCAATCTGCGTCCAGTTGAGCCATTGCGCATAACGGATATGATATCAGTGGACTCTCAAAAAGAACTACAACTTCACCCGCAACCGTTAGGGAGGGCACCCTCAATAATGAGTGATGCTTCATCTAGCGCACTGGCGCCTGTTGCAGAGACGCCCCAGCCGGCTTCGGCCAAAACTTTAGCAGAAAACCTAGTATCAAGTATAGATATCAAGAAGGGATGCGACCTTAAACAGCAGATCGTTGAGGTGGAAACCCTGCTAATCCAGCAAGCGCTTGACGCCACTTTTGGCAATGTCAGCAAAGCTTCACAATTGTTGGGTGTCAGGCGAACGACGTTGATAGAAAAAATTAAAAAGCATCCATTGAATGATGTCAGTTAACAGTGACGTAATTTCGTCAATCCTTTCTATACAGCCAAGCTCTTCTACATAAAATCCTTTATAAACAATAACCTGATTGTATTATTTTTTTGTGGCATCAAAATTGCAATCACATTTGTGAGTAGTTTATACGCCCCTTGGCAAACCACAAATGGAATCACAGATGGCCAATCCCATAGCAACAGTTGCATTACTTGATAGCCAAAGTACAGGCCTAGATATGCTGAGTGAAATAGTTGGTCAGGCTGGAATGCGGGTGTTGCCAGCCCAAAATTTGAACGAGCTGTCCATTTTGCTAGGCCGCAATCAGGTTGATTTGCTAGTAATTACCGCCACCACAATGGCTACACCGCTAATGAACGTGTTTAAACAACTAGCAGACACTCTTCAAAGGGCCACTGTGCTGGTGCTTGTTGAGTCTAATGACGTCCCCAAAGCTGTAGAGGCGATGGCTTTAGGGGCTAAGAATGTTTTCCCTCTACCCATCGAACCAGGTCGGTTCAAACGCTATCTAAATCAACTTTTAGCTACTGCACCTGAGGGTTTTATCTGTCGTGATATTCGCAGTCAACAACTGCTGGCTCTGTCTGAACGTGTAGCACAAACGGATGTCACGGTGCTCATTGGCGGGGAATCTGGAGCAGGTAAAGAAGTTTTAGCAAAACACATTCACCAATCGTCAACCCGATCTGAGGGTGAGTTTGTTGCTGTTAACTGTGCTTCTATTCCAGAAACTATGTTGGAAGATATGCTTTTTGGTCACGAAAAGGGGTCGTTTACTGGCGCTCATCAACGTTATTTAGGACTCTTTGAACAAGCTCAAGGAGGCACGTTATTTTTAGATGAAGTAGGTGAACTACCCTTTTCTTTACAAGCCAAACTATTGAGGGTGTTACAAGAAAAGGAACTTAAACGGTTAGGCGGCACTGAAGTGATTAAGCTAAACGCCCGTATTATTGCAGCCACGAACCGCAACCTACAAAAAGAGGTGCTTGATAAGCGTTTTAGAGAAGACCTTTACTACCGGTTAAATGTATTTCCTCTTAAGTTATTGCCGTTAAAGGATAGAGCCCGCGATATCCTACCTATTGCTCAATTTTTGTTACAACGTCACCTTGGCACTATGGGCGCCATGGCAATTAATACTCAATTTGACGCAGCGGCGATAGATTTTTTGCAAGCCTACGCTTGGCCTGGAAATGTGCGCGAATTAGAGAATGTGATTCAACGAGCGCTAGTGTTGAGTGTAGGTGGAGTGATCGGATTAGAACACCTGTTGGTCGATGGTGGGCTAGATGACTTCATGCAACAAATTCCAAATTTGGGTTGTGTAAAAAGCGTTCCCTCAATTGCCCAAGTATCACCCCAGGTAGAGCAACACCAGCAACAAGATTTTCATCAGGAATATCAGGCAACGGGCACAGATGGTGGTTTTATGGGACAAGACTCACTCAATCGAGGCTTGTCCGAAGTTTCAAGAGAAAGCGAACAAAAGATGATTCTCACTACCCTTGGCCGCCTCAACGGCAGTCGCAAGGATGCTGCTCTTGAATTAGGTATTAGCCCTCGTACCTTGCGTTACAAACTCGCTAAGATGAAAGATCTTGGCATGGCCATACCAAGCTAAAGAGCAGAATAATATGAATGTAAATAATACAAACTCAATGCAGGGCATGATAAATCAGATGCGTATCATGGCCAGCCAATCCCAATCCCAAGCCCAGCCTCCGTTGACAGGTGTTGACAGTATCGGCCAAGTCGACGGGGCGCCTAGTTTTAGTGAAGCCTTATCCACTAGCCTCAAGGCCGTAAATGAAACTCAAATGACAGCCAAGATGATGGCAGAAGCCTATGACAGGGGTGCAGATATTCCTTTAGCAGATGTGATGCTAAGTATGCAAAAGTCCTCAATGGCGTATCAGGCAACGCTGCAAGTAAGAAATAAAGTGCTTTCAGCTTATCAAGATATTATGAAAATGCCAGTCTAATAATGGCCCAGCTCCAATAATCAACAGATTAAAGATAATAGTTTAGGATCACCCCATGGCAGAAACATTAATCAATGAAGCGGCGTTAAAACTTGGAGCCGTCAATCCTAGGCAATCCGCCCCACTGGGCATGTGGGCTGAGTTTCTGGCACAGCCAGCAATCCGTCGCACCTTACCTTTGGCAGTTACTGTATTTGCTATATTGGTAATGGTCATGGTTTACATGTCGTTAAATAAATCCAGCTACCGGCCACTATTTCCTGGGATGGCGAGTGCGGATCAAGCGGCGGCCTTTGAAAGTTTGCAAAAGGCTGGCATAGCTGTAGAGCTAGATGCAGTAACGGGCTCTGTTAGTGTGCCCCATGGAGAGTATTACCAGGCTAAGATGATGCTAGCTGGCGAAGGTATTCCTGCTACCTCTACAGATGGCTTTGCGATGATCAGGGATCAGCAATCCATGGGTACCAGTCGATTTATAGAACAAAAACGTTATCAACTGGCCATAGAAGAAGAGTTAGCAAATTCAATTGCTAGTATTCAAGTGGTACAGGCAGCCAGGGTGCATTTGGCAGTGCCTAAACAGTCAGTGTTTGTACGTAACAGGGCAGAACCGACGGCTTCGGTGATTTTGACCTTGGCGCAAGGTCGCCGATTATCTGAACCTCAAGCACAGGCAGTGGTACATATGGTGGCCTCTAGCGTGCCCTATTTAGAAGCTCAAAATGTGTCTGTAGTAGACCAGTTTGGCAACTTGTTGGCCAATGACCAAAGTCTAAGTGGCTTAGGTATAAGTGATAAACAGTTAAGCTATCGCAATAAGTTAGAAAAAATGTACCAGCAACGTATTCGTTCCTTATTGAGCCCTCTTGTAGGCCCCAATAAACTGCGCGCAGAAGTCAATGCAGATATGGATTTTACTGTGCAAGAAATGACCCAAGAAAACTTCAATCCCAATACCATCGCCATTAGAAGTGAGCAGCTGACTCAAGCTGATGGTAATCGCTCTGGAATTGCAGCTAGTGGCGTACCAGGAAGTCTTTCTAATCAACCCCCTAGAGATCCAGTGCTACAAGAGAATCAAACTCAAACCATCAACCTAGGAAATAATAGTGGTGTCGAACAGGCATCTTTAGGTGCACTTAATCGCACCCGTAATTACGAAATAGATCGTACTATTCAACACACGAAACTTGCTACGGGGGAGTTAATTAGGCTTAGTATTTCAGTGGTTCTTGATGAACCAATGGTGACTAACGCTGCAGGAGATCAAGTACGACAGACACTGACAACAGATCAAATTGCCCGCTTTGAAAGTTTAGTTAAAACAGCAGTAGGTTTCGATGCTGATCGTGGTGACAATGTCACGGTCATGGGTATGGTCTTTCAGGTAGAGTCAGAAATTCCTCCAATACCTGTGTGGGAACAAGTTTGGGTGCAAGATCTGGTGCGCCAATTATTATTGGCCCTGCTTGCATTGGTGTTTATTTTGGCAGTGCTTAGGCCTGCAATTAAAAAATTAGTGACTTCTGAGCCGGTCGTCCAAGCAGGTGCTGGCAATGATCAACTGGGCCCTGATGGGCAAGCATTGTCCCAGCAAACTGTGCAAGAAGAAATGATTGAAGGGGAGACCTTAGAAGAGATGAAAGCGAGAATGAGGCCTAAAAAATCATCCGTTTCCATGGATATGTTAGACACGGCTAATAGTTATGATGACAAAGTGGCGTTGATGCGAATGTTAGTGACAGAAGATTCTAAGCGAGTTGCTGGCGTGATGAGTAATTGGGTAAAACAAGATCTTTAATCTTTGTTGCTCATAAGCGGGGCGATAAGTTTACTGACGAGACAATATTATGGCTGATAAGAAAAACAACCAAGAACCTGTCATTGATCTTAAGGACGAAGATGAGTTTAGAACATTAAGCAAAACCCAAAAAACAGCAATCATTATGATGGTTTTGGGAGAGGAGGAGGCTGCAAACGTCATTAGCCATTTACCTCCACGGGAGGTGCAGCACCTAGGTGCTGCAATGGTCTCAGTGTCCAATGTGTCTCAAGGAGCTGTCGATATGGTGCTAGATGAGTTTGTTTTGACTATGAAACAACAGACCAACTTGTCGATGGGCACCAGTGATTATGTGCAGCGAGTACTTACCAAAGCTTTAGGTGAAGATAAAGCGGCAAGCGTTCTTAACCGGATCATTCCAACCAGGGCTAGCCGGGGCTTAGATATTCTCAATTGGATGGATTCTAGATCCATTGCAGAGATGATTAGAGGCGAGCATCCACAAATAATTTCCATCATTATATCTTTTTTAGAACATGAGTTAGCTGCTGACGTATTACACTTCTTGCCTGAGGAACTGCGGCCAGACATTATTATGCGAGTCGCAAAATTAGAGACGATTCAGCCAGAGGCGTTGGAAGAGCTTGAAACTATTATGCAAAAGCAGTTTTCCAGTAACTCTGCTGTAAAGTCTTCCAATGTAGGGGGTGTCACCCAAGCTGCAAAGATCATGAACTTTACTAAGTCGGCTATGGAGAGCCAAATCATGGGTAATTTAATGGAGCGCGACGAAGATCTTACTGGGCGCATTCAAGACAACATGTTTGTATTTGATAATCTTGAAGGGGTAGATCCGCGCAGTATTCAGGTACTTATTCGTAATATTGAATCTGATCAGTTAATGGTGGCTCTAAAGGGCGCAGATGATCTAGTTAAAGATAAATTTTTGGATAACATGTCCAAGCGAGCTGGGGAACTTTTTCTTGATGATATGGAGGCCAAAGGTCCCATGCGTATTAGTGAAGTTGAAGCGGCTCAAAAAGATATCCTTCGCACTGCCAGACGGTTGTCAGATGCTGGAGAAATGATGTTAGGTGGTGGAGCTGATTTTGTCTGATAACGTAGTTAAACATGAGTTTGCTGGCAGTTACAACCTGTGGGAGGCTTCCTTAGCGGGCGCTAATACAGAATTTAAACCATTTAATTCGTTAGTGGTTGAGGATCATCTAGCTTTAAAAGCCAGTTTTTTGGAAGCTCAAGTGCCCAGCCTAAACCAAGAACAGTTAAAAAATGAAAATTGGCAGGTATTTGGTGTCTCGGGTGAAGAATCCAATGTTGAGTCTATTGAAAGCTTTGGAGATAGTGAACAACACTTATTAAAGGCATTGCCACAAGACAAAGCCCTTGACCCTCAAGGTGTTGAGCAGGGCTATCAAGAAGGTTACGATAAAGGATTTTCTCTAGGTCAATCTGAAGGTAAATCTAGTGCTACCATGCTTTGTGAACATGAATTCCAAGCCCTAAAAGAGCAACATAATCACCATATGGAAGAGGCGTTAGAGAGTTTATCTAAGGTCACAGACACCTTGTCTAATGCGTTGCTGGCTCCCATGCAAAGTGTAGTTATGCACTTAGCCAAAGAAGTGGTCCGTGGTGAGTTAAGTGTTTCTTCAAATGCAATAGAACGATTAATTACCCTCAGTATGGAACAGCTTCATACCACCCGATCTAGTATCCAAGTTTATATGAACCCATTAGAATTTGAACGCTTGCAACACCAAAATACATTACCTAAGGAGGTGAACTTGCACCCCAGTAATGATGTGTCTATGGGAAGTATAAAAGTAGAGCATGCAGGGAGTTGGGTAGAAGATTTATTGCAAGACCGTTTGGCTCAGATATCTGAAGAAGCATTTGGGTTTGTTGATAAAAAGTTTTTAGCGCCTATGGAAGCGATAGAGTTTGAGGCACAACCTGAGATAAACCTCGTAAACAAAACAGTCACCAAGGGCGATCTAAACCCTGAGCTTAAAAGTGTGATTGAAGATGAATAGTCTAGCTGACAAGCTAGTTCAAAGTCTTGGAAAAATTAAGGTCCAACAGGCACGCTCACAAGGTGTGCTAACACGAGTGGTAGGACTGACTTTGGAAGCGACAGGAGTTCAAGCTTCGGTGGGATCTTATTGCGATATTATTAGCCCTGATGGGGTTAAATTGATGGCTGAAGTGGTGGGGTTTGGCAATGGTAAGCTGTTGCTAATGCCTTTTGGCAGTGTGCATGGTATTGCTGCAGGATTCAAAGTGAAACCACAAGTGCGTTCTCATAATACGGCTATGAGTCAGCTGATGCTAGGACGAGTGTTAGACGGCATGGGTCAACCATTGGATGGAGGGCCTAATATTGTGGCGCAAGAGTATAGAAGCATCTTGGCACAACCCATTAATCCACTTAAGCGCAGACCTATTGACCAAGCCTTAGATGTTGGGGTGCGCAGTATTAATGCATTGCTTACAGTAGGTTGCGGACAGAGACTAGGGCTCATGGCTGGTTCAGGTGTGGGTAAGAGCGTATTAATGGGTATGATGACGCGTTTTACCCAAGCTCAAGTGATTGTGATTGGCCTTATTGGCGAACGTGGCAGAGAAGTACAAGAATTTGTGCTTGATTCACTGGGAGAGGATGGGCTAGCTCGTTCTGTTGTTGTTGCAGCCCCAGGTGACACATCCCCTGTGACGCGTTTGCATGCAGCCAGACTGGCTACAACCATTGCAGAATTTTTTAGAGATCAAGGAAAGTCAGTGCTGTTATTGATGGATTCTATTTCTCGAGTGGCTCAAGCTCAACGGGAAATTGGTTTGGCGATTGGAGAACCGCCGACCACAAAAGGCTACCCACCCTCAGTATTCACACTCATTCCTAACTTAATGGAGCGGGCTGGGAATGGCCACGAAGAGGGCCAGGGTGCGATTACAGCCTTTTATACGGTTTTGGCTGAAGGTGATGACCAACAAGATCCTGTGGTTGATGCTGCTCGATCTGTATTGGATGGGCACATTGTCTTAAGTCGTGACTTAGCAGCCTCTGGACATTATCCGGCGATCGATATTAACCAATCGATTAGCCGGTTGGCTCCAGCGCTGCAGGGCCTTGGTCAAAAGCAAGCAGTGCAACAATTACGTCAATGGTTAAACAGTTATGCTGAAAATCAAGACTTAATCAATGTAGGTGCTTATCAAACGGGTAACAACATCGTTTTAGATCAAGCTTTGGATAAAAAGTTGGACATGGATCGATTCTTGCAGCAAAGAATGCACGACTCGTGTGATATGGCAACTAGCCTAGACCATTTGCAAGTGCTAGCTCAACTGCCACAACACGAATTTCAGCAAGAAAAAGTCCTTCAGACCATGCCTTAACACACCGTTGATGCTGGGTTTGCAGCAGATATTGGAGCAGGATGATGGCCATAAGTAAAACTGATCGTTTTTTCAATCTGGGTAAAATCCAGCACCAACAATACCAGCAGGCTCTGGCCAACGAACAGCATATCAGACAAATGGTTGAGAGTATGACTGCTGCAATCACACAGGTGCGTGGCTATCAAAGAGATTATCAAAAAGATTTAAAGACGTTACAAGATGGCACCACTAACAGTGTGAAAATAGTAGGTACGCGCAAATTTTTACAGCAATTAATGCAAATGGAAGTGGACCAGTTAGGCCAGTGCCAAGGGCTCACGCAAAAGTTACAACAGGCACAAGCTCACACGTTATTAATGTTACAAAAGTCACGCATGACTGAAAAACTTACAGCAAGGGCTCAAGCAGAGCAGTTGGCAGCGAACAATGTATTAGATGCAAAGCAGATGGACGCTGTGGCTGCACAGATGTACACACGTGGATAACCAAACTACATTGGATCGATTCTTGCATGTATTAAGATGTAAATAACGAAGAATGAACAATGAGTTCAATTTTTGACGAATAAATGACATTTAGTTCAGGCTGATTACTATGGCTCAAACAGATTTGCTAAGTTTATTGAAAATGACAGACGCCCAAGGTGCCAATGCCTTAGGCATTCATGGCTTGGCTAAAAAATCCACCACTGCAGGAGTGTTTAACCAAATACTAACGGGCCACACCCATGGCACCCAAGTGCCGATTATACATGGCAATAGCCTGCCTGGTGGCAGTAAATTGCCGGTTAGGGATATGGATAACCTGCGTCATTCTGAGCCTTTGCAAACACTTTTAGGAGTGATGTCACTTGAGCAGCAGATTCAAATTGATGGCCTGAGCTTTATTACTGAGTTATTACCTGCGGTAGATATGCCAAAGCAGCTGCCTGCGCCAATAAATTTAGATGTTGATAAAAAAATAATATTTTCAGACCAGCAATTGCAACAATTTGCTGTGGAATTAGGCATAGAATCACCCATTGCTAGTTTGGTTCTTGAAAGCACGCTAAAGCCCAATCTTGCCAGTGGCTTGGCAAACCCTCAGGGTTTAGCACCTATGGTGGTGAGTCCAGAAATTTCTTCTAGTATGGATTTAAAGCCAGGACAAGTTCAAGCCGAAACTAAAGCAATGCCTGCAGACT
>Ga0308016_10001924_pt1 | contig 10131 bp, 6 predicted proteins | sample Neamet233_FD_203129 | JGI IMG/M metagenome (GOLD analysis project Ga0308016, IMG submission 203129) | Marine microbial communities from water near the shore, Antarctic Ocean - #233 | ecosystem: Environmental > Aquatic > Marine > Unclassified | place: Southern Ocean | collected 2014-07-28
ATTTTACTCTTGGTGTTCTTTCCTAGGTGTATCATCTTAGTGCCTGTATCTGCTTTTTGATAGTTGTTAGTAATAGCTATAGAATAAAACTCACCCACTGAATTATCACCTTGCAAAATGCAGCTTGGGTATTTCCAAGTTATTGCGGATCCTGTTTCAACTTGAGTCCAAGAAATTTTAGAATTTTTCCCCCTACAAGCTCCTCTTTTAGTTACGAAGTTATATATTCCCCCTACGCCATTTTTGTCTCCAGGATACCAGTTTTGAACTGTCGAATATTTAATTTCTGCATCATCTAAAGCAATTAACTCAACGTTAGCAGCGTGTAATTGGTTTTCATCTCTCATAGGAGCGGTGCAACCTTCTAAATAGCTTACATAACTTCCTTTATCTGCGATAATTAAAGTTCTTTCAAACTGACCTGTTTCGGAGGCATTAATTCTAAAATAAGTTGAAAGCTCCATTGGACATCTTGTGTTTGGTGGAATGTATACAAAAGACCCATCAGTAAAAACTGCAGAATTTAATGTCGCAAAATAATGATCATTTAAAGGTATGACTGAACCTAAATATTTTTTTACTAGATCTGGATGCTTCTGAATAGCTTCAGAGATAGAGCAAAATATTATTCCTTGTTTTGTTAATTCATCTTTAAATGTTGTGGCTACAGAAACAGAGTCAAATACTGCGTCGACTGCTATTCCATTTAATCTTTGTTGTTCAACCAATGGTATTCCAAGTTTTTTATAAGTTTCTAATATTTTTGGATCAATTTCATCTAAGCTTTTAGGTTTTTCTGAAGCACTTTTTGGCGCAGAGTAATAATATAAATCTTGATAATTAATTTTAGGATATTTAGGTTTTTGCCAATTTGGTTCTTTTAAACTTTGCAGTCTATTAAATGCTTTCAGTCTCCAGTCCAACATCCACTTAGGTTCTTTTTTAATATTTGAAATAAACTTTATAGTGCCTTCGTTTAGTCCCTTTGGAGCTCTAATACTTTCAATGTCGGTGGTAAAACCGTACTTGTACTCTTTGTCAATATTAAGATCTTGATTTTTCATTACCCTTATCTTTTTTTTGTTATTAAAAATTATTTTCTTGCTTTACAATTAACTCATTGAGATTTTTATTTTCAAAAAAACCATTTATATGTTTTTCTAAATCATCCCAAAGATTGTGTGTGATGCATTTAATTGTTCTCCCACCACAACCTTTTTTTGAATTTTTTTTACAATTAAGTGTTTTGACTTCTTCGTTAACCGCATAAATAATACTAGAGAGTTTTATATCTTTAGCTTTTTTTTCTAATATATAGCCTCCATGTGGGCCCCTCACACTTTTAACTAAATGATTGTTTCTTAACTTTACAAACAGCTGCTCCAAATATGAGAGTGAAATATTTTGTCTGACAGATATTTCACTTAGGCTTATAGGCTTTAAATTTTCATTAGTCGCTAAATCTGCCATTGCCATAACAGCGTATCGTCCTTTAGTAGTTAGTTTCATATAAATTACCTATTATTGCTATAATTAGCTTATTCCTACTAAAACAGTCAAGTTTATAAAAAAATAAATTGTCGCTGTTAAAACATGCTATACATCTATTCTTTTTTTGAAACTAATTATCATTACTAACTAATGAAACCTAAAAGTACCGAAATATTTATACCTGGGCCAGCTGGAAGGCTTGAAGCAAAATATTATAAAAATTCAAAATTTGGTTCTCCAATTGCAATAGTACTTCAACCACACCCCCAATATGGTGGTTCAATGAACAATAAAATTATTCAAACAACTTATAATATTTTTTTAGAAAATGGTTTTTCAGTTATTAGGATTAATTTTAGAGGGGTTGGAAAAAGTGATGGTGTTTTTGATAACGGGCAAGGAGAATTGTCAGATGCAGCAGCTGCTTTAGACTGGATAGAAAGAGAAAATCTTGACTACAGCCAATGTTGGGTTTCGGGATTTTCTTTCGGTGCATTAATTTGCATGCAGTTAATCATGCGTAGACCAGAAGTTAATAATTTTATTGCTATATCTCCTCAGCCAAACGTGTATGATTTTTCATTTCTCGCGCCATGTCCAACATCAGGACAAGTGTTGTATAGCGATGGTGATGAGCTAGTAACTAAAGAAAGTATAGATGAGCTAGATAAGAGAATAAAGAGTCAAAAAGGTATAGAGGTAATTTTTTCACAAATTAAAAATGCAAATCATTTTTTCAAAAATAAAGAAGTTGAGCTGGCAAAAGAAATAGAAAAATATATTAAAGAAAAAACAGCGCTTATTTAAATTTAATAAAATCTCCTCCTGTAGTGGGTCTTTCAACTCCAGTTGTGCTCGGAAATGAAATAGGTTTTTTCAAAAATGACCTAATCGCTAAATAAGCAAAAGCTTGGGACTCGATAAAATCACCATTAATTTTATATTCGTCAATATTATTTGTTGAAATATTACTTAATTTTTTAATACGTTCAAAAATATATTTATTTTTTCTGCCACCACCACATAAAATAATTTTTTTTGGTTTGGTGTTAAAAAAATTCAAGGCATTAACTATTGTCAAAGATGTTAACTCAGATAATGTTGCTACTGAGTCTTCTAAACTTAGACCTCTTACCGGACTAAGGTTAAAGTCATTTACGTCCAAAGATTTCGGGGGTAGGGAATCATAGTATGGATCGTTTAAATAACTATCTAAAATATTTTTATCGACACTACCAGTAAAAGCAATTGTTCCATCTTTGTCAAACTGAAACTTGTTTTTGGATTTTAATTGTAATATTTTGTCCATCAAGAAGTTTCCCGGGCCAGTATCAAAACTTACTATTTTTTTATCATTACCAAGATATGTTAAATTAGATATTCCCCCAATATTTACAAATAGTAGTGGGATTTTTAATTTTAATTTTATCTGAAGTAATTTATGAAAGATTGGTACAAGTGGGGCACCTTGACCCCCGTTATTGATATCGTTTTCTCTAAAGTTATTAACTACATTGAGGTTATTTAATTGCGCTAAAAGTTTTCCGTCTCCAATTTGTTTAGTTTTTTTCTGTTTAAAACTGTGAAAAATAGTATGCCCATGAAAACCAACTATATTAATCTTAGACTTATCTATTTCATATTTTTCAATGATCAAATTAACGATTTTTGCGTGAAGAAATGTTATTTCTTTCTCTAAAGAGTTAATTTCTAATTGGTTTTTTTCTAAATCTATAATTAAATTTATTTTTTCTTTTAGACTCCTAATCTTAAGCTTAATTTTTTCATCGTATGGTAAAAATTGATTCCCTATAAAATGAACTTCATTTTCTCCATCCGATTTTATTATTGATGCGTCTATACCATCGCATGAAGTTCCGCTCATTAAGCCAATGGATGTGATTAAATCGTTCATTAATAGTTATTTAATTTATAAGTATTATTGTGTAAAAGTAATTTAATCAAATTCTCTATGAAAAATAACTTTATAAATGAAATTAGCACAAAGGGTTTCTTTCATCAGTGCACAAATAAAGATGAATTAACAGATTTACTCAGCAAAAAATCAATTAAAGCCTATATTGGTTTTGATTGTACAGCTCCTTGTTTACACGTTGGTAGTTTGTTGCAAATCATGTGTTTAAGATTACTTCAAAAACATGGGCATCAGCCAATTGTTTTACTTGGTGGGGGAACAACACTTATAGGTGACCCTTCTGGTAAAGATGCTACAAGAAAAATTTTAGATGAAAAAACTATCAATGCTAATATTGAGCAAATAAAAAAAATATTTCAAAAATTATTAAATTTTAAAGATAAAAAAACTATACCAATTTTTGTAAATAACGCTGACTGGTTAAGTAAATTAAAATACGTAGAATTTTTAAGAAATATTGGGAAACACTTTACGATAAATAAGATGTTAAGTTTTGATAGTGTAAAACTTCGTTTGGAAAGAGAGCAATCTCTTAGCTACATGGAGTTTAATTATATGATCTTACAAGCGTATGATTTTTTCAAACTAAATGAAGAATACGATTGTGTTTTACAAATTGGTGGTTCAGATCAGTGGGGTAATATTGTTAATGGTGTTGAGTTAATTAGAAAAATTAACCAAAAAAATTCTTTTGGGCTAACGACTCCATTAATTACACTTTCTTCAGGTGCTAAAATGGGTAAAACTGAAGATGGTGCAATATGGTTAGATGAAAAGTTACTTTCTGCTTATGACTATTGGCAATTTTGGAGAAATACAAATGACAGAGACGTTAAAAGGTTTTTAAAATATTTTACAGAAATAGATGAGTTTGAATTAGAAAAATTAATTAATAATGAAAAAAATATTAATAGTTTAAAAATTTTATTAGCAAATGAAGCTACAAAGATTTTACACGGAGAGAAAAAATCAAAAGAATCTGAAGATACTGCAAAAGAAACTTTTACAGGAAGTGGTATTGGTCAAAATCTACCAGTTATTTTTATAAAAGAGTCACTTTTAAAAAACGGAATTAACGTAATTGATTTCATTAATAATACTAAAATTTTAAATTCAAAAAGTGAAGTTAGACGAGCGGTTAATGAAAAAGGCATTAAAATAAATGATGCTGTAGTTACTGATGATAAGAAAATTATTGATATAAATGATTTAGATAATAACTATATTAAGGTTTCTTACGGTAAGAAAAAACACTATAAAATTAAGCTTAACTAATTATTTTTTTTCATCTTTTCTACAGCTCTAGTAATAAATCTAGGTGTTAAAGTTTTTACTGGATTAACAGTAGTCCTAATTTTTCCTGGCAAACCTTTCATTTTAAAACTAACTCCAAACACACCTTCGCCTATTTTATCACCAACTAAAATACCGCCTACTAAAGGTATTTTTGAAATAAGTCTGTTTAAAGTTTTTGCGGGCACTAATGTTCCACTTAAACTTACTAGGCCACTTTTTTTTTCAACATAACCCTCCATAAGAACAGAAAGGCTTGGTCCGAATGCTAAAATTTCCTCAACAATTGTTGTGTTTTTGTCAGCTTTCATATTAATTTCTAGAATATCAAAACTCATTCCTTCGCCAGATAATAAATCTGCGATGCCTCCAAGATCTGTCAAGGTTAATAATTTTGCGAAGGCTGGGGCTTTAATAACTTTAAAGTTTTCTATTGTCATTTTAGAAGCAGACTCATTGTCATCAAATACTAAGTTGTAAAGTAGTTTCCCCCCTTTAATACCTTCAAAAAATTTATAGTCTGCTAACAAAGCTTGTGGCAAATCTGAGTAAATTTCTAATATTTTTTTATTATTTTTATCTTTTTTTAAAGAAATATCTAAATATTCAGTTTTTGAAAATTCACTTTTTGCAGAAAGTTTATCAAATTTACCTTTATTAATTCGACCTATTAAATTGAAATTTTTTAATGGTATTTGTGATTTAGTAATTAAACTATTAAATTTTATTTCAATATTTTTTGTATAATTTTTTAATGAACTATTTGTGCTATCGCTTGAAAATTGCTTGTACAAATTAGTAGCATCATACTTAGTTCCAATTGCAGAAATTATTTTTTTAAAGGAAATTTTAAAATTATTGTTTTCTTTATTATTGTTAAAAGTCCGCACCTCAACAGCAGAAATTGATGCTAATTTGTTTTTATTATTTAATTTAAGATTATTGATAAGGATTAAGTTTTTATCTTCGGTGAATTTTATGTAATTAAAGATGATTTCTTTATTTATAAACTTTATTTCACTTTTTATATTACTTTTATTTTTATAGTTACTTTTAAAATTTATCAATTCTAGGATAATATTTTCACTTAAATCAAAATCAATTATGTATTTTGGTTTTTTTTTATTCAGGTCGTGTGAAATTTTAAATTTTTTATTTTCTGTTCCTCCTAAATTATATAAGCCATCAAGTGTTAAAAAGTTATTATTTTTTTTGTTTAAATTAATTTCTAAATTAGTTTTAGATATTGAAATTTTTTTTATTGATTTTTCAATAAAGTTACTTCTAAAAATATTCTTTAAAATTATTTGCGATTCTGAAATATCTCCTTTAGATTTGTAATCATAGTCTATCAACTTAAATTTTTTATCAATTTTTAATGAGAAATTGTGAAGTAATGAGCCTTTTGCGATAATTTTTTTATTTTCCATAAACTTTATATTTAATCTAGAAAATAATTTATTTATTGCTTTTTCACCTAAATTGAATTGAGTATTAAATTTTCCTTCAATGTCTATTTGCTTATCTCTCTTTAAGTTAATGGATCCATTGGATATTGAAACTCCTAGATGTTTAGCATTTAACGAATTTACTAATGTTAAGTTTTTATCTGATATAAAATTAAGGCTTACATCCTGTATTAATGAATTATTTAACACTTTGATATTAATTTTTTTTACAGATCCATTTACTTTGTAATCATAAATTTTTAAATCTTTATCTAATTTTACGTCAATTAAAATTTTTTCAACTTCTCCATTGCTCAAATTGTTGAGTAAATACTTCTTAAAATTTGATGGTTTGGTCCTCACAGCTAATTTTTGAATATCTTTAACATAAAAATTTTCAAGAGATACGATCGCTTGATTTATTTCATTTTTTGATTTTAAAATTGAAGTTATTTTTGTATATAGATTTATTTTTTTTATTGGTATTTTGACATTTTGATAAATAATTTGTGGTTCAACAGTTGAAATATATATTTGAACTTTTTTTACATCCAATTTAAGTTTTATTTTATCTAGCGAAATTTTAATGTTTGGATCTTTTTTTTTTATTTCATTGATAACTAGATTGTTAAACTTAGTCGTCTCTATTCCAATTGTAGAGAGATAAATAATTAAAAAAACAATTAACGATAATAAAAATAAAAAAAATAAATATATAATTTTTTTCATTATGATTTAAACAAGTTTCCTTCAATAAATTGATCTAAATTTCCATTTAACACATCATCTGGATTTGTGCTTTCAATTTTAGACCTTAAATCTTTTACAAGCTGGTAAGGTTGCAAAACATAAGAACGTATTTGATGACCCCAACCAATATCTGTTTTTGTGCTTACATTTTTTTGTTCTTGCGCTTCTCTTTTTTGAAGTTCATGTTCGTACAGTCTTGCTTTCAACATTTTATAACACGTTTCTTTATTTTTATGTTGTGATCTTTGATTCTGACACTGCACAACAATCTTGGTAGATAAATGAGTAATTCTAACAGCGCTATCTGTAACATTAACATGCTGACCTCCAGCTCCGCTTGATCTGTAAGTGTCAATTCTCAAATCTTTTTCATCTATCTTAATATCAATGCTATCTTCAACTGAAGGATAAACCCAAACACTTGCAAAACTGGTGTGTCTTCTAGCGCCGCTATCAAAAGGCGATATTCTGACCAGTCTATGCACGCCTGATTCATTTTTCATCAATCCATAAAGATATTCACCACTTACTTTTATCGTTGAAGATTTAATTCCTGCTTCCTCACCTTTGTGCTCACTAATAATCTCACAACTGAAAGATCTTTTATCAAACCATTTCAAATACATTCTTTTTAACATTTCAGCCCAATCTTGACTCTCTGTGCCTCCAGCACCAGCATGAATTTCTAAATATATGTCCAGTGTGTCGTTTTCACCTGATAAAAAACAACTAATCTCTGTTTTTTTTATTTCTTTTTCTATTTCTTTGATCTTATCTAGGCAATCAGAAATTATTTCTTCATCAGATTCCTCTTTTGCGAGGCTATAAATATCTTGGAGGTTTTGTAATTCTTGTTTTGAGTTGTTAAATAATTCTATTACTGTCTCAAAATGTTTTTTTTCTTTAACAATTTTTTTTACTTTGTTATTATTTTTCCAGAAATCTTTTTTTGTAATTATAGAGTTTAAATTATCTAGCTTAGATTTAATATTATTAGTTTCAAAGATACCTCCAAATATTTTTTAATGCTTTTTCAGCTGTAATTATTTGTTGATCTATTAATTCCATTAATAAAATTGTCTAAACTTGATTAAACTATCATAATTTGATTCTTTATCTAAATTATTATTTCTCATTTTATTAATATCACTTAATTTAAAAGCCTCAATAATTGAGTCAGGATTGCTAAAATTTTCTTTTTTTCCTGTATTGTAGTTAATGGCTGCAAAAAATATTTCTTCTGGGATGGCAAATGGCTTAAATTCGTCCTTGTACAAAGCTTGTCTAACAAAATTTTTAAATATTGGTAGTGCCGCCTTAGCTCCAGTTTCGTATTTACCAAGTGTCTTTGGATTGTCAAAACCAATATATACACCCACTATTAGATTTGATGTGGCCCCAATAAACCAGGCATCATAATTGTTGTTGGTTGTTCCTGTTTTTCCGGCAAGAGGTACGTTTAAATCCCTAAGATTTTTACCCGTACCTCTTTGAACTGTTCCTTCAAGTATGGACAAAATTTGATAAGCAGTTTCTTTGCTAATAACTTGTTTGTAATTATCTTTAATGTATGGAATTAGATTTTCTGTTTCTGAGAATTTATCACATCCAATACATTTCCTTTTATCCGAATTATAAATAGTTTTACCTCTTCTATCTTGAATCCTTTCGATAAGAATAGGATTAATTTTTTTACCTCCGTTAACGAAAGTGGAATAAGCATTTGTGATTTGTAGCAAAGTTGTTTCTGCCGAACCTAATGATACAGACAGTAATTCTGGTATTTCGTTGTAAATACCTAAATCATTTGAGAGTTGTAATATTTTTTCTACGCCCAAGTCTTGAGCAATTCTTACAGTCATTAAGTTTCTAGAATATTCGACACCTTTTCTTAAGGTAGTTGGACCATAAAATTCTTTACCATAGTTTTCTGGTTTCCAATTTTTTAAACCCACTCCTTGTTGGGCTGTAAAAGGAGCGTCTAAAATTATAGAATTTGGAGAAAAATTATTTTCTAAAGCTGTTGCGTAGACGAAAGGTTTGAAAGAAGAACCAGGTTGTCTTTTTGCTTGCGTCGCTCTATTAAATTCACTTGAATTAAAGCTAAACCCACCAATTAAAGCTTTCACTTTTCCGCTAAATGGATCTATTGCCACTATAGCCCCATTAACTTTTGGATACTGCTTTAGCTCCCACTTTCCATTTAAGTCTTTATGTACATAAATTACATCATTAATTTTAAATGCATCATCAATAGTTTTATTTATTGCCCACTTTAAGTCATTGACTGAAATAATCCCACGCTCTTTTTTATCTAAAGTTTTAAAAATTATTTTCGACTCATCCACATTTTTTATTTCAGCTAAATTCCATTTTAAGCTCGAATCAATTTTTTTTTCTTTCAAAATCAGTTTCCAATTTTTTTTAATTTTTGTATTAAGAATTGGTCCTCTCCAACCGTGCCTTCTGTCATAAGACTCTATTCCCGTTCTTAAAGCGCTTAGTGCATAAAGTTGATAATTAACATCTAGTGCAGTTTTGATCGATAAACCCTCTGCATAAAGTTTATCAAATCCATAATTATTTTTAGTAATTCTTCTAATCTCTTCAGTATAATAGTTAGCTTCTTGAAGAAGTTTAATTTTTCTTTTTTTTAAATTAATTTCTTCTAGTTTATATTTTTCTAATTCATTATTACTAATAAAATTATTTTCATTTAAATTTTGTAAAACTAAGTTTCTTCTTAATTTCGCTTCTTCATAAAATTTAAATGGATTATATTTGCTTGGGGCCTTTGGTAAAGCAGCTAACAAGGCAACTTCTGAGTAACTTAACTCTTTTACTGACTTATCAAAATATTCTAAACTTGCTGCTGCAACACCATAAGTTCCGCTCCCTAAGTATATTTGATTTAAATACAGTTCTAAAATTCTTTCTTTACTGTAAGCTTTTTCGATTCTAAATGCTAAAATAGCCTCTTTTATTTTTCTTTTAATGGAAACTTCATTTGTTAATAAAAAATTTTTTGCAACCTGTTGTGTTATTGTAGAGGCGCCTTCTAATCTTTTGTCATTAACAATGTTTTTAAGATTGTTAATTACAGCCCTTATTATTCCCTGTGGATCTATGCCTGGGTGGGTAAAAAAATTTTTGTCTTCGGCTGAAAGAAAAGCATTTATTATAGTTTTTGGTATTGCGTCGTAAGGTACAAAT
>Ga0308016_10001926_pt1 | contig 10128 bp, 7 predicted proteins | sample Neamet233_FD_203129 | JGI IMG/M metagenome (GOLD analysis project Ga0308016, IMG submission 203129) | Marine microbial communities from water near the shore, Antarctic Ocean - #233 | ecosystem: Environmental > Aquatic > Marine > Unclassified | place: Southern Ocean | collected 2014-07-28
AGGATGATTTTCCTTTCCAACATAAACTAATGAACCAATAATATTCCGTACCATATGCTGTAAAAAACCATTTGCACGTATTTCAAATGTAATGATATCGCCTTGTTGGATAATTTCTAGCTTAGTTACATTTCGTACCGGTGATTTAGCCTGACATTCTGAAGCTCTAAATGCACTGAAATCATGTTCGCCAAGTAAAAATTGAGCAGCCTCTCTCATTTTTTCAATATTAAGCGGCAAATGAAACCATCCAACCTTACCATGATAGAGCGCAGCACGTACTGGATGATTAAGCAATAAATAAAAGTAGCAACGCTCTTTTGCACTATAACGAGCATGAAAGTTATCTGATAATTCTAATGCCCACAGTACCGCTATGCTATTGGGCAACAGTGCATTTACTCCCCTTACCCAAGCGCTAAGAGGGCGCTGTACCAGCGTATCAAAGTGCACAACTTGATAGGTGGCATGAACACCTGCATCAGTACGACCTGCGGTGGTAACCCGAATATTGCTGTTAGCAATTTTTGATAATGCAGTCTCTAGTGCATCTTGAATTGAACAACCAGAGGGCTGACTTTGCCAACCACAAAAAGATGCGCCATCATATTCTAACCCCAGAGCGATTCTCACTAACTGGATGCCATTATTGTTAGAATAATTTTACTTAGGATCAAAGTAATAAAAATAGAATTTTTCAGAAATAAATACTCAGGTTTAATTTATGGTTTACATAAACATATCTTACGAGAAGAAATTTTTAAGCACTCAACAACCAAATAATTAAGTAATTTACAAAAATTAATAGCAGCTAACTACAATTTCTCCAGGATAATTTTGGCACTTTCTTGCTGCTCAACATCTCCATCCTTTAGAACTTCCTGGAGGGCTTCTTTAGCACTATCATTATCACCCATCTCCTGATAGGCACGAGCCAGATCAATTTTAGTAGCCATTTCATGCCACCGCCCACTCTTTTCTACTGACTTTGTGTCTACTGGTTCAGTAGTTATTGAATCATCTATATTTAAATTTATATCAGCTAAGTCTGCCTCTGTTAATACTGGAGCAGGTGTAGCCTCTTCAGGCTCTGATACATCAGAAAAATTCATGCTTGTATCATTATCTTTTGTATCATCAGAGACCAGAGAATCTAGGCTAACAACATTAGCTGAGTCATTATTATTTTCTGAGTTACTAGAGTCCGCCCCAAAGGTTGTATCATCAATTACTACTTCTTTTTTTCCCTTGTTTATAGCGAATAAACCTATCAAAAGAAGGAGGAGTGCTGCGCCTACATATTCAATATTTTCAATCAAGCTATCTATCATAGGAGCCTCTTCCGCAATTATTAGGGAGGAATTCTTCACTGAAGGAGGTGCCGGAACCACCTTAGGATTTGGTACATCAGTCTCAGCGGCAGGTACGTCCGCACCTAATTTTTCTTCTACAGATCCACTTGAATCCTTATCTTCCTGAGAAGATCCCTCGTTATCTGAAACTGACTCTTCGATTATTGCGGGGGAAGACTTAATTTCTGTTGTTGCATTAGAGGTATCCCCTGCAGGAGTCGGTAGCTCCGATATACCTGCATTTTTTAATTCAAGTAGTTGCCGTAGCTTCTCAATATTCTTCTCAAGTATCGCTACATTCTCATTTGCTTCATTTAATGCTTTTGTTTTAGAAATAGCACTATCTTCCAAAGCTGCAATATAATCCTGAGATGAACTCGTAGCATTATCGCCTGCACTTCCTTCTATTATTCCCTCACCGTTTGAAATACTTAGCTTTTCTTCAGGCTGTATTACAGAAGCTTTAGCAGAATCATCAACCTTAGTAGCAATTTTGCCAGCCGCTGTTTGTGCTGATTCCTCATCTACTAAAGCAGCAGAGCTCACTTCTGCTGCTAATTTCTGTCGATACAGCTCCCAATTATTCGTCTGTATTTTTACTTCTTTGTCGGCTTCACTTGGAGAAATAGCTGCAACTTCGCTTGCATCAGGTATCCGTAGTATAGGACCCGTCTTAAGCCTGTTCATGTTATTGCCAGAAAAGGCCTTACGATTAGCGCGATGAAGTGCAACAAGCATCTGATTTAGTTGTACGTTGGGATAAGCAACCTTCTGTGCAATTTTAGTTAAGTTATCACCACTTTTTATCGGGATATAGGTAGCTTCAGGTTGTTTATCGGTCACCGGCTCAGGCTGAGCCGCACTTGGTACAACTTCAACCTCAACTTCAACTTCAACCGCTGGCAAAGCCGGCTCAAGTGAATTCTCTGGCGGGTCAATTAGGACTGCATATTCTCGGACTAAGAGACCTGAAGACCAGTTAAGTTCGACCAGAATACTCAGGAACGGCTCAACAACGCGTTGTGGAGAGGTAATTTTAACGTAAGGCTGACCGCTTATTCGATTCTCGATACTAATTTTAAATTCAGACAAAAAAGGTGCGTAATCAACATTTAAATGTTTGAAAGTTTTACGCGAAGCGAGTTTCGCTGATAGAGTAGGAATATCTTCCTTATTTATAGAGACAATATCAATTTCAGCCTTAAATGGCTGGCCCAAATAAGAATTTAGAGTGAGATCTCCCAAACCTGTTGCATGTACGGTAACGGATGAAGTCAATACAAACAGAAATAAACACGCTCTAATTATTGATCGGTGCACTATAGTACCCTCAGATTCTAGAGAAGAAGAAATAGAATAACATCATGTAGTTATCGATTCAAATCTAACCTTATCTATTGTAAAAAAGCCAAAAATATTTACTTCCTAATTGAAATTCTATTTACGGTATAAAAGTAATTTCTATTGCATTTATATTTTGATAAATTTCTAGATTTAAGCGCTTCAGTTGATTTTAAGTTTCAACCAAAATTCTTAACATTCTACGCAACGGCTCTGCCGCCCCCCAGAGTAACTGATCCCCTACAGTAAATGCAGATAAATAATCTTTACCCATTGTAAGTTTTCGTAAACGACCAACTGGTATAGATAGTGTCCCAGTTACAGCAGTTGGAGTTAGCTCATTTAACGTACGCTCCCGTTCATTAGGGATAACGCTGACCCAACTATTGGATTCAGCAATAATATCCTCAATCTCATCTAGAGGGATCTCCTTTTTCAGCTTTATAGTCATCGCCTGGCTATGACAACGCATTGATCCAACACGAACACAAATCCCATCAACGGGAACTTCATGACTACTGGTTCCCATAATTTTGTTAGTTTCCGCCTGAGCCTTCCATTCCTCTCGGCTTTGGCCGTTGCCAAGGTCTTTGTCAATCCATGGGATTAAACTTCCCGCAAGTGGAACACCAAAATTTTCAGTAGGGAACCCCTCGTCCCGCAATGAACCCGCCACCTTTCGATCAATCTCTAATATGCCAGAAGCAGGATCATCTAATAAGTTTTCTGCGACGCGATGAGCCTCACCCATCTGCACTAACAATTCACGCATATTTTTTGCACCTGCGCCAGAGGCTGCTTGATAAGTCATCGCGCTCATCCAATCAACCATATTATTTTTAAGTAATCCGCCCACTGCCATAAGCATCAAACTTACCGTACAATTCCCGCCAATATAGCTTTTTTCACCATCATGCACAGCCTGCTTAATGATCGGCAAATTTACCGGATCAAGTATAATTACCGAGTCCTCTTCCATCCGCAGAGTAGAAGCAGCATCAATCCAGTAGCCTACCCACCCTGTCTTCCGTAACTTTTTGTAGACTTTAGAAGTGTAATCTCCACCCTGGCAGGAAATGATAATATCCATTCCTTTAAGCTGGCTAATGTTATACGCATCTTTAAGCGGCAAGACTTCCCTACCAACATCCGGACCAATACCACCCAGCTGAGATGTAGTAAAAAACTCTGGCTCTATCAGGTCAAAATCTCTCTCTTCGCGCATCCTCTGCATTAGTACAGACCCGACCATGCCACGCCAACCAACAAAACCTACCCGCTTCATTCAAACTCCTTTTTCTAAAAACCAGATAAGATAAAAATTAGATTAACAAATAGAAATTCTATCTTTCTGCACTTATAAATTCTTTAAAACAGCATCACCCATTTCTACTGTCCCAATTTCCTTCATTCCTGGTTCGCAAATATCTCTAGTACGATAATTCTGAGCCAGCACTTTCTTTACTGAATTCTCAATACGTACAGCCGCCTCTTCTTGATTGAAAGTGTAGCGCAACATCATTGCTACCGACAAGATAGTTGCCAATGGATTGGCAATATTTTTACCTGCTATATCTGGAGCTGAGCCATGTATGGGTTCATACAGCCCTTTATTTTTATCATCCAGAGATGCTGATGGCAGCATGCCTATGGAACCAGTAAGCATGGAAGCTTCATCAGATAAGATATCACCGAACATATTTCCTGTAACTATCACATCAAATTGTTTTGGTTCCAATACCAGTTGCATCGCAGCATTATCTACCAACATATGTGAAAGCTCCACGTCTCGATATTCCTGAGAAACCTCTATTACAACATCGCGCCACAGTTGTGAGCACTCAAGTACGTTCATTTTATCCACTGAACAAAGTTTTTTATTACGCTTACGCGCCACCCGGAAGGCAACATGAGCAATTCTATATATTTCAGCCTCACTATAAATCATAGTATTAAATCCTAGGCGCTGATCATCATGTAATTTGATTCCACGCGGCTCACCAAAATAAATATCACCTGTCAGCTCGCGAATAATCAAAATATCCAGGCCTGAGATAATTTCAGGCTTTAGTGTCGAGGCCCCCTCAAGCTCTGAATAAAGCATCACCGGACGTAAATTGGCAAAAAGATTTAGGTCTTTACGAATGGATAGCAAACCCCGTTCCGGACGTTTTTCACGTGGAAGTTTGTCATACTGAGAACCCCCAACAGCTCCTAATAATAAGGCATCTGCTTCCATAGCAAGCTTGCGAGTTTCTTCAGGAAACGGATTGCCGGTGGCGTCAACTGCACACCCTCCCAATAGAGCCGTCTCTAACTCAAATTTCATTCCATCACTCGTGAGTACTTCTAATACGCGCACTGCTTGAGCAACAATTTCTGGACCAATACCATCACCAGGTAGAACTGCAATCTTCATAAATTTTTTCTCAACTAGTAGTTCTAAATATATATTAGGTAAATAACCATGGTTGCTCAATACGCCTCTTATCCTCAAATCTCTTTATCTTGCTTGCATACTGCAACGTAAGTCCAATCTCATCCAGTCCATTCAGCAGATTTTCTTTCCGAAATGAATCGATATCAAAGGTATGCACCTCACCAGCAGGTGTGACAACTGTCTGCTCTTCTAAATTAACAGCAAGAGAGTACCCCACATTCAAGTCCACCTCACGGAATATCTGATCCACAATATTCTCTTTAAGAACAATGGGCAACAACCCAACTTTAAATGAATTATTAAAAAAAATATCGGCATAACTAGGAGCAAGGATTACTTGAAATCCGTAGTCCTGAAGAGCCCATGGAGCATGCTCTCGACTCGACCCGCATCCGAAATTTGCGCGCGTCAATAAAATTCGTGCTCCCTGAAATCGATTCTGATTAAGAATAAAATCCGGGTTTAGTATGCGCTGAGAAACTTCTTTCCCTGGCTCTCCATGATCCAGATAGCGCCACTCATCAAATAGATAGCGGCCAAAACCAGATCGCTCTATTGATTTTAAAAATTGCTTGGGAATAATTGCATCTGTATCGATATTTGCACGATCTAATGGAGCAACCAACCCCTTACAACCAATAAATTTTTCCATTGAATAAATTACTCTTCTTTTTATTTTAAAAAATATACTTGTCAGATTGACTAACAATTTACAAAATTAAATTTAATTTAATTTAAGCTTTAGAAATACTTATAAGAAAAAATTTCTATGTACTTATTATATATTCCGAACATCTGTAAAATGGCCAGCTATTGCTGCTGCTGCTGCCATTGCAGGACTTACTAAATGAGTGCGACCAGCCTGCCCTTGTCTACCCTCAAAATTACGATTAGATGTAGAGGCGCAGCGCTCACCTGGCGAAAGGTAGTCATCATTCATCGCAAGGCACATTGAACAACCTGGTTCACGCCATTCAAACCCTGCCTTAAGAAATACCTTATCTAATCCCTCTTCTTCTGCCTGAAGCTTTACTAAACCAGAGCCTGGAACAACCATTGCAAGCCCAATATTTTTTGCAATATGTCTTCCTTTTACTACTTCTGCTGCCGCTCTTAGATCTTCAATCCGCGAATTAGTACAAGAGCCAATAAAAACTTTATCTAGGTAAATTTCGCTGATCAACATATCAGGCACAAGCCCCATGTAATCTAAAGCACGTTGCATATCATTACGTTTCACTGGATCAGTAATTTTTAACGGATTGGGAACTCTACCATCAACCGTTGTAACCATTTCAGGAGATGTTCCCCAAGTCACCTGCGGCTTAATTTGTGTTGCATCAACATTTACAACATGATCAAATTTTGCACCTTCATCGCTTCTAAGTGTTCGCCAATAACTAACCGCTTCCTCCCATAAATCCCCTTTTGGGGCAAATGGTCGTCCATTGATATATTCAATAGTGGTATCGTCTACAGCAATCATACCAGCACGTGCACCAGCTTCAATTGCCATATTGCAAAGCGTCATACGAGCCTCCATGGAAAGGTCGCTGATAGTCCCACCAGAAAATTCAATGGCATAACCAGTACCGCCAGCTGTTCCAATTTCTCCAATAATAGCAAGCGCCACATCCTTGGCGGTAACGCCGGGACAAAGCTTTCCTTCTACTGAAATTTTCATCTCTAATGCTTTTTTTATCGACAAACACTGAGTTGCAAGCACATGCTCTACCTCAGACGTGCCTATTCCAAAAGCAAGACAAGCAAATGCACCATGTGTACTGGTATGCGAGTCACCACATACTACTGTCATACCAGGTAGCGTCGCGCCTTGCTCCGGGCCAATTACATGAACAATTCCCTGGCGCAGATCGTTCATCTTAAATTCAGTGATGCCCAATTCCTCACAATTTCGGTCAAGAGTCTCAACCTGTAACCGTGAGATTGGATCACTTATTCCATAAGTGCGATTAGTAGTTGGCACATTGTGGTCTGCCACAGCGAGAACTGAATCTAGGCGCCAGGGTTTGCGTCCAGCAATTTTTAATGATTCAAATGCTTGCGGACTAGTAACTTCATGCACCAGATGACGGTCTATATAAATCAGTGCCGTTTCATCAGCCCCATCACGTACCACATGATTCTTCCAAAGTTTATTGTATAAAGTTTGCATTACTAAAAAATGTCTTATTTAAAACAAGATTATCTCATAATGTAATTATATAAATAATATAACCCACTATTTTTCTCTCTTATTTGCTATTTAATGTTAACTTTCCATATTATTAATCCTAGGCCTAGGAACGCAGCTAATGCACTTATACTAAATGTAAATTCTGGCCCCATCCACTCCCATGCATAACCACTAAATATCCCGCCGAGTGCCCCGCCAATCCCGAGCGTAAAACTCGTATAGAAAGTCTGCCCTTTAGCTTGATGGCGCCCACGAAAGAAATGGTGTATCACCATCATCGATGCAACATGGTGCGCCCCATACGTTGCAGCATGCAAAATTTGTGCCAGCAGAACAATTGCCGGCCATTCCACACCCCAACCTATCATTAAGAATCGTATTACTGCACAACAAAAACTAAACGCAAGCACCTGCTTTAAGCTAAACCAGTTCATTAGTCTGGGTATAAGAAAAAATATACCTATCTCACATATTACGCCAACCGCCCAAAGCCAACCGATAGTGCCTTTACTATATCCATAGTCTACTAAATAGATCGAGTAAAACGTGTAGTAAGGACCATGAGCAAAAGCCATTAACAAGCACGCGACAAAAAAAGGCAATACGCCAGACTTTTTAAGTATCTGTTTGACGGATAAACTATCAGTAGAATGAGATGTTACTTCCGCCTCAGGAATTCGCCAGGAAAAAATAACGATACCTAATTTAAATCCTAAAACCCACCACAATAGGGATACAATTTCTGTGGTGTCCAACAAATACCCTATACCTATAACTGCACAAATAAACCCTAACGAACCCCATGAACGGATACTTCCGTATCTAGCTGTACTTTCCCCAAGATGGGATAGAGTTGTTGCCTCAATCAATGGAAGGGATGCACTCCAAAAGAAGCTCATCAGCGCCATTATGATAAACAACCAGTAAAATGACTCCCCAAAAAAAACGCCGCAATAGCTTACCAAGCCAGTAATTGCCGCTAATTGAACGATCAGCATTCGTCTACCAGTGTGATCAGCGAGCCAACCCCATGCAGCTGGGGCAAAGATGCGCATTACGTGTAGTAAAGACATCAATACGCCAATCTGGAATGCATCAAAGGAAAGAGAATGAAGATAGAGGCCCCAATATGGAGCAAATGCACCTATAAATGCAAAGTGGAAAAAATAAAATCCGGAAAGACGCCAGTAGGGAAGTGGTTGCATCAGATCATTTTTTATAATCGACTGCTGCTAATCAATCAGCACTGTATCCAATAATGATCAGGCACGTTTCTTAAACTCGTTAGTACGAGTATCAACTTCAATCATATCGCCAATCTCAACAAAAGCAGCTACCTGAATCTCATAAGAAGTTCCCTTCAATCTCGCTAACTTCATTATTTTTCCTGAAGTATCTCCACGAACAGCTGGCTCAGTATATTCAATTTCACGAACAACTATAGTTGGAAGTTCAACTGAAATAACCTTGTCGTTGTAAGACGTTAATTTACAAATATCTTCCATGCCATCAATTAAATAATTCATCACTTCTGACATATTGTCTGCTTCGACTTCAATTTGATTATATGCACTGTCCATAAATACATATAGTGGATCAGCATAATACGAGTAGGTACAGCTTTCCTGCTCAAGCGCAGCCATATCAAATTTCTCGTCAGCTTTATATACCACTTCTGTTACAGTACTAGAAAGAAGATTCTTTAATTTCATTCTGACTACAGATGCATTCCGTCCGGACTTATGAAATTCACATTTTTGTACGACCATTGGGACGTTATCGACCATGGCGACATTCCCCACACGAAGTTCCATTGCTGTTTTCATGTTCCATCCTAGTATTTGAAGTCAAGAAAAATTATTTGCTTAAAAGCCCACAAAAACAATCTCTTTGTTTTGTATGTTTCTGATTATATCTGATCTTTTCTACTAAACTTTACCAGATTAGACGCAAGGTCTCCTATAGGCAATAACTGCCTAATCCAATTGTTACCATATTCTGTCAACGCGCTCATCTGAACTGCAAAAACAGACCATGCATTTATCATCTGGCCATTACCGTTCCATGCATTCCACAAAGAAAATACGGCAGCAGACATTTCTGGGGGCATTTTTTCTGTATAAAGATTTAGATACGCTTCTAGCTTTAATCGATGTGACTGCTCAGCCTGAGGATAAATATTCCATATAAAGACCCGTCCCGCCCACTGAGCACGAATAAAAGAATCTTCGCCGCGTACGAAATTAATATCACAAGCCCAAAGCAATTGGTCATATTTATCCTGCATTAAAAAAGGAATAATGCATACTTGTAATTTACCAGACTGTAGTACCTGTCCAGCTGTTGGTAAGTCAACACCAAAGAACATACCAATAGCATTATTGACTGAATGTTGTGGAACCAGCACACGTATTGGAACGTCTGATATGACCCAGGCTGACAACAGCTCTTCTATGGGAGCATCATCGTAACAAAATAAGGAAATACATAACTCCCCTTCTCTGCGTGATTGAAGGCCTAACTCCTGCCAAAATATATCCTGCGAAGTATTATTAAATGCAACTCGGGCAGGCAATAAATTTTTTTCCAATAACAGGCCCCCTGTCCCTTCAACAAACCCTGGGAAGAAGAAATATTTTTTTAAAGGTAAATATGGATGGAATGAAGGCAGACAGTGACAGTCTAACGTCCAATTCTCGGCACTAAGATACTCAAGGTTTATCCAAACTGGCTGCTGTGGAAGGTCTGCCATAGCTAGAATGTAATTATCAGGTAATGTGCAGGCAAATGTCTCAATT
>Ga0308016_10001932_pt1 | contig 10105 bp, 5 predicted proteins | sample Neamet233_FD_203129 | JGI IMG/M metagenome (GOLD analysis project Ga0308016, IMG submission 203129) | Marine microbial communities from water near the shore, Antarctic Ocean - #233 | ecosystem: Environmental > Aquatic > Marine > Unclassified | place: Southern Ocean | collected 2014-07-28
TTAGGCGGTGTAGCATCGGCTCCAACAACTGCGAAAGAAACCATTGAATGCAACAAGATGAGCATCACAATGAACACTCTGCGCATAGCCTGTCCATGTGGTCAAGCACTTCAACGTCACTCAATTCATGCCTCACAAAGATTCGCAGCCTTCATGAAGCAGATGTATCTCGGCAAATTATGGCACCACTTTGGCCCTTTGGGAAAAAGAAGCAACCTCTAATGCTCGATGAACCTGAACCACAACCGATTGTGTATCGTAAGACCTCAGAAGTCTCACAGGAAGTCCTCACCGATAATTCACATCGTGAATCAGTTGATTACAAGGCCGCAGTTTCCTTATTTGGCAACGGTAGTACTGCGGTGAAACGCGCAGAAGAACAATCACAATTCTATGAAGGCATTGTTGATTCTTCTTCAATTCCTGTGGCTGCTGAAGAATTCAAATGGATTCATCATACCGATGGCTATCACTACAAACAGTTTGCTAGTGGTGCCTTTGATTCTGTTGCTCATCAAAAAAGCACTGATGGCTTGTATACACCTTACCAGTCTTAAACTGGGTCCGGAAGTACTGACTGTAATGCCGCAATATCAAACTCTGCTCCATTCAAAGGCACACGTAATTCGTAGTGTGCGCTCACAGCAGGGTCCATTTCACCAAAGCAACCTACGTGTACATTGTCGATAATCACTTTTGCACATCGGCCGGTAAGCCAGGGTCCCATTGTACCTTTTAATGGTTCAATGGTGAATTCTTTTGCTCCAAGATCTCTCAAGAGTGCTTGGATTCGCCCTCGAATTGCGGCAAAGCCACCGCCTTGTTCTGCGATTAAGAAAGCAATGCGTTCACTGTTTTTGTGGTCTCGAATCACAGTTCCCAATTCATAGACGGCTTGGGGTAAGTCATGATGGCGGTTTGATGCCATCAAACGAAAGAGACCTGGGAGGAGATAGTGTCGCAACAATGTGTGGTCGATAGTAATCGGGTTCGTAATGCGAGTGACTTCCCCCATCGGAGGCCAGCGCATTGCTTCAAATTGATCAAAGTCATTTGACAAAGTAAGAGATTGAATTTGCATCAACCCGAGCCCTTGGAGAGATTCCCTCAGGCGACGGCGTATTTGGCTATCCGGTCGAGGTATTGCTGTGAGAGGTGCCTTTGGAACATCACTTCCTAAATCCTCATAGCCATGCCCAATAGCAACATCCTCAACCAAATCAATTGGATGAAGAATATCAAATCTCCATCGAGGCATTGCAATGGTAAGAATTGAGTCGCCTTTGACCACATCAGACATTTTCGTTACTTTCGGTGATGTGAATTCGGTTGCAGGTTTACGACCCAAATATTCTCCACCCATTCTGTTGATGGCCGAAGAAATTTCTTCATCCGTAAGGCTGCGGCCAAGCAACCCATCAAGGAGCCGCTGGGTCACTTGATGTGCAATCGGTTCTGGGTGAGGCAGGTGTTCAACTGTTCCATCAAACCCAGTTACTTCTACTGATTCAATTCTGCCCCCACGTTCTGCAAGTTGCAATGCAATGAGCGTCAAACTCGATTCACAAGCACGCCGGTCCCAACCAGTAACATCAATGAAGAAGTCCTTCGTTGAGTGACTTACGGTAGTATGATTTCCATTGATTATTGGAGGGAATGAAAGGACATCATTGTTCGAGTCAAAGATAATTGGATAAGAGGTCATTCCTTCTAGTAAATGAGCATAGTCGACTCCCTTTGGGTGTGCTGTTAGAATTTCAGCAAGCGTCATATCTTCTGTCATTGCCAAGGGGCGAAAAGCCGTTGAACTCGGTACTGCTTGGACACGAAATGGAGGAGCGGTTTTGGCAAGATCATGAACTCCAATCGATGCTCTTCTTCGACCTCTGCCCAAAGCGAAATGTAACTTCTCTTGGTGGTCCATAAGTGCCTTGATGAACTCATCTTTTTCTTCCTCGTTTGTTCCAGTTTCGACATTTCGTACAACTGCTCCCAAAATAACCGGCCGGATGTGTTCCAGTTCTGCATCGACGGTCATTTGAATCGAGCCGGTGTTTACATCAAGACTCGGTTCGCTTTTTGCACCATGTAAAAATGGACGAATCGCTTTCGCAAGTGTTTCTCCTGACAAAAGGTCTGGACGGTCAGGAAATATTTCGATATCAAGGGTGTTCTCGTCACATGTGTCAATATCGGTACCCAATAATGGCAATTCAATCGCCATTTGTTCAACATCATGCTGTAATCCATGTCGAGCCAAGAGTCGGCTCAGGAGTTTTTGTTCAATAGAGATTGTTGGCATATTTTCACCTCAACGTGCAAACCAATGTGGTAGCGGTCGGTCATAACCGACGAGTCGCAGTCCACTGATGGCAGCGGTTTCATAATCAAGAGCACGCAAATGTTGGCGTTGGAGGTGTTCAATAGAATCAAGTCCAAGTCGTTTGAGAATGCCAGTGAGTTCAGTCGTTATACTTTGCAACCAGTGTGCTAAGTCATGTGGGTCTTGCATTGGAACTTCGCAGCAAACTACACTGATTCCAGAAGCGCAAAGGATTGCCAAATCTTGCCCACTTGCCGAGAGTCCAAGCAACATTCCAGTTTGTATTGCTGTGTCAGATAAGTGAGATTTAGTTGAACGCCCAATCATAGGAAGTGCAGCAGCCTCAGCCATGCCTGAACCGTCTTCAATCCGGCTGATTGCCAAATCAATATCGTGGTGAGCTGCCCGAACATGCAGTGATTCTACGCGGGAAATTGCGTTTAGGAAGGATACAGGCTTATCCATGCCAAGCATTGTGCGTGTAGCAACGATAAATCCATCGATCTCTTCTGAATTCATTGCAGGTAGGTCATCAAGGTCGACAACCATTCCACTGCTGTGTTCCAAGAGTTCCGGGGCATCTGCTAAATTTGATGCATCAACCAAAACAAAATCAATTGGGCGAGGTTGTTCACGAGTGATGAATGGTTGTTTTGCCAACATCTGAGATGCCAGAGGGTCACTTTCATCCGGCATTTTGAGGAATTCGCCACTCGAAACAAGTGGGAGGAGAGGTAAAGGGAGCGCAAGAGGTGATTTTTCTCCATCACCATCTGCTATCAAGACGACAGTGTCACACGTTTGGTAGGCTGCCGAGTGATGTAAATCTCCAGCAACTAAACCAATACTTGACAAATCTGATGTCGAAACTGGAGGTTCTGGTGCTTCAATTTGAAGCATTTCCGAAGCCACTAAACATGCAGCATCCTTTGGAATATCCATTCCAGCATTGTCGAGTTCAGCATTTATGGATTTGACTTCAGCAGCAGTAAGGAGCCTTTGAGTTACACCAGAGGGAAGCCGACTTGGATATCGTCCATTGATGACGATTTTACCACCGGTCATGCCAGCGCCTGGGTCTGTACCAACATCTCCATGGATGACGATGAGGCCATCTTTCATTCCGCCACCAATACGTTCACCAGCCGAGCCACGAATCATCAAAAGTCCACCTTCCATCAAAGCACCGGCATCGTCACCAACGCCATCCATGACACTAATTTTTCCGCTTCGCATTGCATAGCCAGAAAAATTACCTGCCATTTGTTCACAGACAATCGTATTGCCACGGTTACCAGCGCCGAGAAATGCGCCCGCATCTCCTTGAATTGTGAAATTACCACCGCTACCAAAAGCGGCAATCCATGAGCCAAGAACTCCGAGAGCACGCATTTTTGAACCGTTGGGTAGATTCGGGCAGAGGCCAAGTTCGCCGTTTTTAGGCACGGGGTCGCCTGCACTGGTCCAACCAATGCGAAGTATTGCATCTTGTTTGGCAGCCTCAATCAACCTCGGACCGAGTTTCTTGTTGATATTGAAAGAGCGTTCAACAACCTCTCGTGGTTCGGCCATAATGATTGCCTGTTGCACCATATCCAAATAACCTCCCGTAGCAAAAGTTCAATTCTTCATGTTTCACTTATGAGTTAAAAGAACCGATGTTATTCTTTCACCGTTTCAACGATGTGTTAATAGAGGGTCTTCAAAGGCAGGTATAATGAGAACCATGACAATTAAGGTGGCCATCAATGGATACGGTACTATTGGAAAGCGGGTTGCAGATGCAGTCGACGCCCAAGATGATATGGAAATTGTAGGTGTCACTAAGACACGTCCTGCGTTTGGTTGCGATTTGGCAGTTCGAAAAGGTTACCCTCTTTTCTGCACTTTTGATGATGCCGAGCGTATTGCATCCTTTGCGGATGCAGGATATACTTGTCATGGTGGATTATCTGATTTACTTGCACTAGCCGATGTTGTAATCGACTGTTCACCGGGGAAAGTTGGTGCTTCGAATAAAGCAACCTATGAACAAGCCGGAGTTAAATGGGTCTTCCAGGGTGGCGAGAAACATGAACTGACGGGAATGTCCTATACTTCATCAGCCAATCATAAAGAGAATCTGAATGCCCCAGGAACTCGTGTCGTTTCATGTAATACAACAGGTCTTTCAAGAACATTAGTCCCTTTGTATAACCACTGTGGTGAATTGAAAGTTGAATGCACCTTGATTCGAAGGGCAGCAGACCCTGGAGAATCAAATAAAGGTCCAATTAATGCTATCAAACCGGTATTGAAAGTGCCTTCTCACCACGGGCCTGATGTCATGACAGTCAAACCGGAAATCCAAATTAATTCGATGGCTGTTGCAGTTCCAACCACCATCATGCATGTTCATGTCGTTACTGCAACTTTGCCTGAAGGCCATGGCTTGACGACCGCTTCGGTTTTAGAGATGTGGTCGGAAAATCCCCGTTTAGTTATCATGAACGGTGCTGAAACAGGTATTACTACGACTGCTGAAGTAATGGAGTTCGCACGAGATATTGGGCGGAAATGGGGCGATTTGCATGAGATATTCATCTGGGGAGATGGTGTTAAGCTCGAAGGCAATACCTTGTATTATTTCCAAGCCATTCATCAAGAATCGAATGTGATTCCTGAAAACGTCGATGCAATTCGTGCATTGATGGGTGTCGAAGAGGATTGGATGGTCTCTGTTGCCAAAACAGATGCTGCAATTTCAAAGTACAATAATCTTTGAATTGTGTGCCCCTAAGGGGCACATACAAGGGGCGTTTTGAAAAGGGTAATTGGTTACGATTGCTCATGCAAGACATCCGACGACCGGTTCTTATGCTTTTCTTGCTCCTCTTAACTTCTCTTGGTCCAGTGTTTCAAACAGAAACTTCGACGCAAGTGCTAACGCCTCTTGACGAGAGTGTACTTCCTTCACAATCGGAGCGTCTTGAACTTGCCTCAACACTTTGGGAGTCTGCTGAACCCATTCCATTTGCAAATGTTGAACTGCGCCCATCGACGGGAATTATCCGTATTCAAGCCGGTGAATTCGACCCCTTGCTCTCTGATGGCCCTATCATTGATTCCCATTTCATAGACCTCAACGATCCTGTTCAAACGGCTTTTGCCTTCATTCAGTTGCATGAGCATGATGGTATCGTTCTAGAACAATTAATGAAAGATTATTCCATCACTCCCTTGGACTTTATCGCTGATGAAGGTTGGTTGATTCGCCTTCCTTCACCTCCGCTCTCATCCCTTGAAGAACTACGGAGCGATGAACGAGTTCGTTGGGCTGGCGTTCAACATCCTGGATGGCGAATGCATTCCTCGCTCCTCGAACCTACATCGACGACTCATTTGGCACTTGTTCCTTCGTCTGACCTTGCAGTCGGCGGTTTGGATTCCCTCAGTCTCGATTTGATTAAAATGGGAGCGAAAGAAGCATGGTGTGGTATCGGGTTGTGTGAAGTACACTATGATGCTGAGTTCCAATCACTTCTTCTCAACAACATCATGCATGATGGCCGTATTATCTGGACCGAGCCTACGACTGGATTTGTTTTGCATAACGCCGTTGCCGGTGCAATTATTGGTTTGAATGGTGTTGCAGCCAATGCTTCCTTTACTCTTGATGGCTCTGGCGAGATGATTGCGATAACTGATACTGGATTGGACCAAGACCATCCAGACATCATAGGTCGTGTAGCAGGGGTGTACACGAATTTTGGTCTCGACTCTTCTCCTTCTGATTCCAATACTGGCCATGGGACACACGTGGTACTTTCTGCACTTGGCGACGGCACAGGCGATGCTTCTGCACAAGGGATTGCACCAAATGCAAACCTCGTCATGTATGCTCTTGAGCACGATCCAACAGGTGTATTTGGACGGCTTGGTTCAATCTATGATTTACTTAACGATGCAGAACAAAAAACTGCACGTATTGCCATCAATGCATGGGGTTCAAATGGAAACTATGGGCACTATACTGCAGACTCCAGGTCAGTCGACCTTCTTGTAAATGATAAAAATACGGTACTACCTTTGTTTTCAGTTGGCGACCGAGGTAACCAAGGAGCATCACAAGTTTCAGCCCCGGCTACAGCCAAAAATGTGCTCGCAGTTGGAACCTCTCAAACAGGTGCATTAGCCGGTAGTGTTGCAAACATCTCGAGCCAAGGACCAAGCCTTGACGGCCGAATAAAGCCAGATATTGTCGCCCCAGGAATGAACATCTGTTCGGGATTGGCTGAGGAAGCAAAATCACCAGCTGGTTTGGGATGTGCAACTGGAACACATGCAGATGGAAGCAGTCTCTACATTTCTCTCTCAGGCTCATCACATGCCACAGCAATAGCCGGCGGTACTACGGCATTAGTTAGAGAATTCTTGCGCGAAGAAATGGGTCTTAGTTCCCCCGCAGCTGCGTTGATTAAAGCGTCTATCATCAATGGAGCAACTGATTTAGGAACTCCTGACATCCCCAATGCTCAAGAAGGCTGGGGTCAAATTGACCTTGAGCGAACGGTCTTGCCAATGGATGGTACCACTCCCCTGAATACCTTTTACGACCAGAACAAGCAACTTAATGCAGGGTTTGGGTTGCTCTATTTATTCACCCTCGACCCAAGCCATGGTATTGATATGACCCTCGTTTGGTCTGATGAGGAGGGAAGCGCAAACGCTGCGCAATCGAGTCCACGCTTGGTAAATGATCTTGATTTAATTCTTATCGACCCATCTGGAAATGAATGGCTTGGGAATGATTTCTCATCTGGATTTTCGACTACGGGTGGAACTGCGGATTCCGTAAACAATGTTGAACGAATCAAAGTGGCTCCTGGTGTTCTCACTGCTTCTGGACAATGGCAGGTAAAAGTCGTTCATCGAGGTGGTACAACTCAATCTTTTGGATTGGTGATGGTTGCAGACGCAACTCCAAATCCCCAAGCAGATTTGGCAACATACAACGGTAGCATCGTCCCATCTTCCAATGAGCCATTGAATAATGATATCATTACGCTTCAATTAAGCTGGATTAACCAAGGCACATTGGCTTCGGATTCATTCCATGTGACTCTTGAAGACCTTACTACAAATGAGACCTTGTTTGATGCGGACCGTTCAGGACTAGGACCCGGTCTCATTGATTCGTTCTTGCTTCAACATCAATTCACATCTACGGGGACACATTCAATTCGACTGAGTATCGATACTCTAAATCAAGTTGCTGAAATGAATGACGGTGTTACCGGTGTGAACAATAACGTATGGACTCAAGAGGTTGAAGTCACTGCTCTTGGTGTGCGAGTTGTCGCATTAGATTCAGCGGGTATAGCACCCACCTCCCCGGAAGATCGGGCTAGTTCGGCGATGAACATATTTGATGTTCTCAACGACACTGGCATAGACATTCCAATTCATATCCTTCACGAAGGTACAGGGCAACAAACGGTTACTCTTTCAGTGACCAATGTACAAATGCCTCTACCTGGCCGTCCGGACTTTTTACTTCCACCTGAAGATGTATGGACAAAGTCCACCTCTGAAAACGGCCCTTTTGTGGTTGAAGGTCAGGGTGAAATTGGCGATTTCAAGAACATCACTGTTCACTTAGAGAATGAATATGCAGACCTCTCAGACCCATCGAGCCCTCGATATGCACGTGCAGGGACATTCGTGATCGATATCATTGCACGCTATCAAGGACAACCAACCGTATCCCACACCCAGCGTATTACCATTGAAGTACCAGAAGTAAATGCAGTCAACATTGGTGCTGCTGGAATTACCGGTCTCTCAGCAATGCCAGGTGACTCGACAGGATTCGTCATATCGGTCATGAATATTGGTAACACTCCAGGCAAATACGTCGTATCTTGCACATCCGAAAACCGTTGGCAAATCATGTTGGGGTCTTCTAATTCTTCGACCTTGGAATTTGAACCGTTAGGCATCAAAGAATCTCTTCCGATGTATATTCAAATCTTTGTTCCACCTGTTTCGAACGGAGTCCCGATTGCAGGCTCAACCGATACGGTGACATGTTGGGTCAATTCACTCAGCGATGCTGAGATGAATTTCACTCAGTCTGTTGATGTGTTGGTTCTTGCACAGGAATCATTTACCGGTAATTTGTTTGATGATGACGGGCCAATTGGGCCCTCCGCCATCAACCGGAATGTATTGGTTGATACGGGTGAACAAGTCAGTCTTAATTTGACAATAGAAAACACAGGGAACTCAGCAATTGATTTAGATGTGAAAATACAACCATCAAATCCTTTGTGGCCGATTCAGGTGTCGTATCTCGATCAACTTGACAGTCGTCAAATCTCCTTGTCCTTACAAGGTGGTGAAATTACCACGGTCAATTTTATCTTAGGAGTCCCTCCAGTTGCTATAGAAGGAGATACAAATGTTTTTGATATTCGTACCGAGCTCAATGCCCAAAAATTTGTTTCAAACAAAACAGTTTTGAAAGTAAGCGATGACCTTTCAATGGAACTCACCGGCCCTTCTACCGGGGTTATAGAGACGAATATTTCCTCTGATTTTTCATTTGGAGAATTCCATGTCACGAACACGGGTAATGCACCATTGACCCTCAATTGGAGTCATGGACTGGCGCCTGATGGATGGGTCGTTGGTTTCGCAAATCCAAGTACCTACATTGAACCGAGAGAAGAACGAACGGTTCGTCTTGGATTTATTCCTCCTGCAAATACACCAGCCACAAACATGGCATTCGAGTTGGTCATCACCGTTTTAGGATTCAATAACGGACGAATGATTCAAAATGCTACAACGACCGAGGTTTCAGTTCTTCCGTCTTCCTTTGCCAATATTACAATCGAAGATACCAGCATCACCCCATTTATTCTCATTTCACGTGGTGACACCGTAAGTCAAAACATTGTGATTCGTAACGATGGTAATGTCCCTTTGAGTGGCGACATATTGAGTAATGTTCTCGATGATGAGGGTAATGTTACTTCTGCCTGGACTGTTTCTTGCACTCCAAACAGTATTACATCAATCGCAGTAGGAGAGCAACTCATACTACGTGTTGACCTCACACCAACTGAAAGCGCTCAGAAGGGAAAAGTAATCACGACCATCACCTTGAATTCAGATGGCACTGTTTTTGGAACGTTGGCTATTGAATCATCGGTAGACTCAGCTGAAGGGTCAAAAGGATTGTTTAGTTTCTTGCCGTTGTATCTTTCCCTGCCCCTCGTGGGTGTTGTCATCATAGGTGCGATTGTTTCAGCTCTTCGAATGAAAAAGAGCGGTGAACTGGCGGATTCTGGCGAAGAATTGGTAGCGCCTGACGCATTTGTCAATCCTGATCACCTTGGTACTCGAAGAGATGACGCCTTGGATATTGGGCATGCAATTGATGAAATTGCCAGTGGTGAAGTCTCCTCAGACGAAATCGCAGCGGCACTTGCTCAATCCTTACAGATGCCACTGCCGGTTGTCCCGGGTGTAATTCCATTAGGACTCCCTCCAGGTGCAATACCTCAAGGTCTACCAATGCCTCTTCCAGGTGGGATTCCACCTGCCGGATTACCTCCCAAAGTTTTGCCATTACTCAAAATTCCACAACCAATGCCCATCCCAGCACCTATCGTAGCACTCCCTGCACTTGGACCACCTTTGCCTGCAACTGGATTGCCTGATGGTTGGACAAGTGAACAGTGGCAACATTATGGACAACAATGGTTGGACCGCCAGTAACATTTCCGAGCGTAT
>Ga0308016_10001933_pt1 | contig 10104 bp, 5 predicted proteins | sample Neamet233_FD_203129 | JGI IMG/M metagenome (GOLD analysis project Ga0308016, IMG submission 203129) | Marine microbial communities from water near the shore, Antarctic Ocean - #233 | ecosystem: Environmental > Aquatic > Marine > Unclassified | place: Southern Ocean | collected 2014-07-28
GCGATTATTGTTTCTGCACAGGATGGAGCTCTTGATTCGGTCTTTGACCCGAGAGAAATATCTATTGCTCAGATTGAAGGTGGAAATTCAGTTACCTTTGATGTTGAAAAGGACGAGTGCTATATGGCGATTGTCTTAGATGGCCAGTCTGATACCGATGTCACATTAACTCCAATCATTGGCTCTGCAGCAGCAAACGAAGTACTGGCGCCGAAATCTTGTTTTTCTGATTGGATCCCGGTGGCCTCGGATGGAGAGGTTTTTGAAATTCATGAACAATGGATTGCAGATGAAAATGGTGAAATGCTGGCCTCAAGTTCATGTTCTGGGGAAGAGTGTCAAGACCAAACTGTTTGGCTGGTCCACATTGAGAAATGGCAGGGATTCAAACTTTTCGAATCCGGTGGATTAATATTCGGATTCGGCATCTGTTGTCTCGGTTTTTTATTCCTTCCAATTGCTGGAATTCTCTCGTACTCAGCACGCAGCAATGCGATTCATGGCCAAGTGAGAATTGTTGGTCGTGATGGTGAGTTACTTCAATCCTTCAAAAATCAAGAGGAAATGATGGCGGCGATGGAGGACCAAAACAGCCCACTCCACCAGAATGCTAGCACTGAAAAGATTGAAGAGGATTCCGAACAAGATGATGGATTTGTTGATGGTACGACGGATGTGACGCAAGGGACTCTCATGACAACTGAGCAAGTCTATGCCTTTATGCGAGGCGATGCGCCTGAATCAGTTCGTCAAGTTGATGACCCCTTTGCAGATTCTCCAACACCAGTCAAGCAAACGGCCGTACGACCCGTTGCAAACACAGAAGTCATATCTGATTGGGATACTGGGGGTGGGGATGAAATTAAAACTGCATCGAGTAGCCCAACTCGCCGAAAACCAATCGAACTCAAAGAGGAAAACCCAGATTCAAAGAACTGGACCGTTTGGGATGACATGTGAGTGATACACATGCGTGAATCTCTTTTTCGATGGATTGCTGGTATTGTCTGCCTTTTCCTGCTCATACTTCCCTCTCTCATTCCGCCATCAATGGTGGAAGACAGCGCAAAGGAAACTGCAATGTTGCCTCCTTGCGATGTGGAGAGTGGCATTCCGTTTGTTCAAGAAGATCAAGTAACATGCTATTGGGGTATGTCGGAAGAAATCCTCACCTTGCCAGGCATCATTGATTCACTCGATGTAGATATTTCCATCTCATGGAGTCAACAAGGGACTTGGATCGGTATTGCTGAAGCAAGTGAAGCCGAAAAGTGTACTCAAAAAGACGGTTATTATCAATGCGACAAAAACTCTGTAGAATTGGTCGCCGGTGGCGAATTATCTGGAAATGCGTTCACCTGGAGCGCCGTGAGTGGCGACTATCGATTTGTTGCAGGTGGGGACGACCCTGTCGAAAACCCAGAGAGCTTACGGCAATTTGATGTCGATTGGGAATATCAAGCCACATTGGATGTTTCTTCGTGGGCATACTTTGTATTTGCATTTCTTCTTGCAGGGTATGCAATTCTTGGAGTCAAAGGTATAATGCGGCTCATTCGAATGGTTTTACCTGCAGAGAAAGTCGCTGAATGAAATCAAGGAAGACTTTGTCCCCCCTCCATAAAATTGGTTATCAAGTGCCGTTGGTGGTGATTGCGCTTAGCGACGCCTTCAAAGAGTGCCTGTGTCTAGGTAACTCCGAGTTGAGCAGTGTGGAAGAGATTGATACCGCCCTAACTTTGCTTCAAAACAAGCTACGACGACAGATTCTCGAGCGGTTGGTTCGCGAACCACATTACCCTATGCAACTCGCCGATTTACTTGATGTCAGTCAACAAGCTATTGTCAAACATTTACGCGAATTAGAACGTGGTAATTTTGTAACTAAAATGAAAGTGGCAAGTGAGAAAGGTGGACCTCCACGAACCATTTACAGCGTTCAACAGTCAATTTCGTTACGCATTGACCTTGGACCTGATTTGTTTCTATGCGAACAACGTAGCCTTCCTGCTGGAGGCCCAATGCGGCTATCCAATCGTCTACCAAACACAACTGAGCATATTGTTCAATCCGTCAGTGGTCGAAAGAAAATCTCTGTTGGAGAGGGTATGGCTCATATTCAGCACCTCAACGGGGTTCTCGAAGAAATCGATGCGCAAAGAGACGCGGTAATCGCTTTGCATCAGCACATTCGAAACCGTATTTCTGCAGGGGTCGATTCTGACTTTGAACATTATGATCAACGGACTATGGTCCACAGCCTTATCGAGGCTCCTGAGCGAAAGTTAGACCTTACCGATTTACGCAGAGAATTACAACTCGGACAAACCGAAATGGCTACCTTGCTCGATGAAGTCCGCAATCGACTTGAACGTCAATTATCCGACCGTGCTGGGCATATTGTTGCTGTTCCAAACAACTCAAGCCTACGATTCTGGCTTGGCTCACTACCTCAAAAGAAGGAGTGAGGTTTTACCGAATCAAATGTCGCTGCCGGACAAGACCGAGACAAGAGAAGATTGCTCAGCCTTTCGGTCCAAGACATCTTGTCGTCGTCCACGTCCAACGAGGAAAACCACGCCGAACAGTGCGAGTGTTAGCAGAATCACTGCAAATGGTAGAGCAGTCTTGCCGACCACTTCACTTGCAACGTCCAAAATACCACCGCTGGATTTCAACTCATCTTCAACGCCCATGATGTTATCTCTTTCATTGGTTTCAACGATTGAATTGGAAGGATCGACCACGACATAGACGCCATGGCTACCTGCAGAAACAGGGTAGAGGAGAGTCAATTCGATTTCCTTGTAATCTTCAGAGTCATCAGGTGCAAGAAGAGCCCCTATCATATGACGCATGACGATGTTTTCATCGGCGCACCCATTCAACTGGATTTCATCAAAAGTATCTGAATCAGAATTTGGATATTCACACAAGACGATTTCGATGTCGGTTGCATGTGTATTTCCGTTGTTCTGTAGCACAATACGGATTGGGATGGTAGTATCGACATCTCCTGAGAAATCAGATGCAGTCACTTCGGAAATCACCAAGTTAGGAGCACGGAGACGGAGTGTAACCACGAATTCGTTGCTGTCAAGGTTCTCAGCAGCCCAGGACGGAGAGTCGTCATGGTCGCCGCCCTCGAGCATATTGCCCATCTTCGAAACCACCTTTAGACCGATACTTCGAGTATCGAGTTTTGCAGTTGGTGCGATCTTCACGATTGCAACAACTGGATAAGTGGTGTAAGGATCCATCATTGGCATGAAATATCTATCATCGGACTCAAGATAGACACAACTGTCACTCAAATCGGCAAAGACTGCCGCAGGGTCGATTGTTGCATCTTCATCTCCCGTAATGGTGTCAATTGATGCTACCGTTTCACAAATTTCTTCGGTTGTCAAGTCTGTTCCGATTTGCTTAACCAAGCGCCATTCGACAGACCAACCTGCAAGTGTACCCATTCCAGGCAACTCAGTCCAAATCAGTGATTCACCATCACGATTAGCAGTATGGTTGTTGAGAGTCGGCCAATCAGGAACGTTTCCATTATTGGTAATATTCAACTCGAAGCGAACAATGCGCCCAGGGGCTGAAGTCTTGATGGCGTTATCAACAGTTGAATCCATGCTGATTTGCATATCGTAGAATTCTTGCACATAAACTGGGATGATTTGCGTGAACCGGAGGCGGGTGAGTCTGCCATCTATCTCGGATGGGTATGATTCTTCAGAGAAAGTTTGGAAGACAACCATGTAAATTCCTGCTTCAACTTGGTCAGGGACATTCATTGTGATGTCAAAGATTTGGTTGGTATCTCGGGACAATTCCTTGAGTGTTTCTCGAGGAACTTCGATGTCCCAAATAACGTCAACACCCGCTGGGTCAGTCACTCGTGCAAGGCGGTAATCGAATCGATCTGGTCCGTTGCCAAAGTTGGTCACCGTGGTCGACAAACTGATTTGCTGACCTGGATTCACTGGGAGAACTTCTTGTCCATTGAGCGTCATCAAGTCATCTTCAGCAATGTCCGCATCTGCATGTAGCAGGTAAACGTGATTGACATTGGTTGAGAGAATCTTCGAAGATGAAATCCGTGGATAGCCCTCAAGATATGCCTTGAGAATAACAGCAGGACCAAGACCGGCAGATGCACCCGTTGGGGCACAAACTTCTACACCAACTTCGTAGGTGACATATTCAGCACCTGGTGGGAGTGTCCAAGCTCTTGGTTCACTCATATCAACGGAGTTACCACCTGGGGCATTGGCAAAGTCAAGATTCAAAACCCAATGGTCGACGCGCCAAGCATCCATCGAAATGGTGTCAGGCTTCACAGCAGGCGCACCTGGAGTGACAAAGACCAAGTTTCCAGAATCGAAATTCTTCGTGACGTCAATTGGATAAGTCGCGCAACGACCGGGGTCTACGTATTCACTGGTATCAAAAATTTCCATGACGATGTTACCTGTTGAGCGGATTGATACAAACACGCCAAGTTCGAGAACGTCGTAGGTTCCTTTCTCAATCGATTTAATCGGTTCACCTTCTGACCAACCTTTGAGATAAATCACAAAGGCACCAGGGTCTTCAGATGTTGGAATAAGAACTTCAAGGTTCTTTGTTACCGATTGCCCAGGGTCCAATTCAACACTGGTCGGGAAATTAACAGCCCAATTAAACGGCAAGAGCCATTCTTGTTGGCCTTCCAAGGTGTAAGGGTCCCAGAAGATAAAGCGGTCATTGACGTTACCCGTATTGGTGATAGTAATCGAGAAGATCGCTGTTTGTCCTTGTTCGACATCAGCCATACTGTGAGATGTGTCGAGGTTGATTCCATGCACTACATCCATCAAAGTACGGGTGATTATATCGGATTGGATGGCCGGATCCTTATACGATTTCGCCGTCACAGTAATATCTGCAAGTTGATCGGCATCTGCCTGGTAGACGGATGGAGCACGAATCCGTATGTAGAAGCGGATATTTTCACCGCCTTCGAGGAAGATTGGCGTATCAGGCATAATGGTCGTATGGTTGTCAGCAAAGAACAAAGTTGCTGTCCAATTTAGAGGGACGCCGGTAATGTTGAGGCCGAATGTGTCTGAAACGAGGTCCTTTGGACCTGGAGTCGAATTGTTCATAGCCAAGTTGTAAATTGTTTGTTCCCCTGGTTCAATCACGTGATAGAATGTTTCTCCATCTTGGAATTCGACATCGACTTGGCCGGTGAGGACGTGTGAATAACAAATGGTAAACCGGTTGTTATTGGCTTCTTCACTGCACTTGTTGGTATCGGACCAAGCAATATGCGCACCACTGCCCAAATCATTGTAAAACGCCGGAGGCATACCTAAACTCGGTTGACTGCCAGAATTAGGGCCAAGTTTGTTACTTGCCCAAGAAGTGACTGCAACGGCGTCCCAAGGATCCAATGCGGTAATACCTGGTCCAGTGAGGTCGGTTGAATTCAGGCGGGTGTAGAGGATTTCTTCATCTGCTGTTGCGTTTCCTGAATCAACCCAAGCGATGTGGATGTTGTTTTGATCATCGGTAAGAAGTGCCGGGAACACAGAGTTTCCACCGTATGGGCGGTTACCCGGGAGTCCGGAGTTGGTTTCAACATTGGAAATTGGTGTGTCTTCGATTTTCTTAATTGCATATGTGGAAAGGCCTTCGTTTGCTCCATCCCAAGCACCTGCTCCTTGCAAGCGGAGTTTGGTGTAGTAGACTTCGTAATTTACACCCTTTTCAAAACCATAGTCTCGGCCGTCCATCCAAGCGATGTGCGTATTACCTTGCATGTCAACACCGATTGAAGGGTGGAATGAGTAAGCGTCATCGATGGTAACACGTGTATCGTTGACAACAACAAGGTGGCCGTCTGCGCCAGCACCGGTATCTTCGACATATGAACCACCGGAAATCGAGTGACCGGTTCCACCAGGCACCCATGCAGGATCGTTGTTCATCTTGCCGTATGGATCAAGAACAGACATGTAGATTTCACGAGAGTTGTTGGTCGAGATGTAGACCATTGCTTCGACCAGAGTGGCCATTGCGTTGGTACCGCCTGAGCCAGATGGGAATTCATATGCTTGACCGCCAGCATCGGAACTGCGGAGAGTATTACCTGGGCAATTACGAGTCGAGGTTGAAACAACACTGTTCGGGCATTGAGCCAAGTCCATGAAGTGGGATTGGATATTTCCAGCTCCACCGTAGCCTTGCCCGTAAAGGCCGACTGGAATGACACCTGCAATGATACAGTTGTCGTGAGCCTCTTCAATCGAGGTCAAATCATCAGCTTGTTGGGATGGATCGCCGTCTTTTGGACCTTCATCAGAAACTGGGATTACAATCTTCGTAGCGTTTGGATTCCAGTGATGGTCGTCTTGGGTTGGAGGATTACCTGGTACGTTACCGTTTGAATCCTTCCAAGACAGGCAAGCCCAATTGGTTCCTGGGCCCCAATCTTCACCAGAGTTCCCGGAATAGCTGTTGCCGTTGTAAACAGTGCCGGGCAATGTACGGATTCCGCCAGAATTGTCACCTGGGAATTGCCCAAGAGCCGTTGTTCGAGGGCCAGAGTTTTGGTTATATCCTGCACAGTTTCCAGAACTTGCTGCGCCCGGGAGGTTGCTTCCAAGACCGTAAATTGTTTCGAAAACAGTCATGTTTGCAGCTTCAAGCATTGGCTTAATACCTTGGAAATAACCGCCGGAAGCGAAATTTCCACCGTAAACTACAGTGCAGATATCTGCCCATTCGGAATACATCGAACCCGAAGTATCGACGATGAAGTTCAATTCAACTTTACCGCCACGAGTATCATCCCAAGCGATTTGAACGTAATCATTCGCATCGACGACGATGTCGGGGTGGCCTTTGTGACCAATAATTGGAGTCAAAAGCGTGTCATCGAAGTTGGTGATGACTGAACCTGAACTGATGTCTGGGTTGAGCATGCTATAGTAGATTTGAGGTTGGTTAAAGAAACGGCCTAATTCGTCATAGGAGTCTTCCCAAGCAATGTGAACGCCGCCTTGGCTATCGACATCTATTGCTGGCCAATCTCTGTTTTGAGCACGGCTTGATACGATGTGATCGTTGATTGCGGAGAGTGTTCCGTCGTCAGAAGCCGAACCGTCCATTGCCGCAGCCCATGGATTGAGGACCGTATAGACGATTTTGTGTTGACCGGACTTATCAGCCCAAACAATATGCACTTTGTCGTTTTCGTCAACGACCATATCAGGATGCCAAATCTTGTGGAGTCCGGGGTTGGTAATTTGAGTGGTATCAATCAATGTTTCACCACGAGGGGAAATCATGGAATAGTAAAGGTGGAGGTTGTTTCGCGCCCAAACAACGTGGACGTTTCCTTCACTGTCCGAGCCGATTGCGGTTTGTGTATCTGTTGAAGTTCCGCCGTCAACAATTCGTATTGCATCGGTGATAACAACGGTATTCGCTGTGACGGTAAGGGTTGCTAAGAACAACGTCGAGAGGACGGAAAGCAGCATAATAGATACTAGACTAATTGACTTTATTTTTTGACTCATAAATACACATCCAAGGTGAGACTGAAAAAAAGCACAATCTCATGCTACTTAACCGCGACTCTTTCAAGTCATTTTTTAAATCCGACGAGCAAGCCGGAAATCGCTCAATTAAGCCCACTCGGAAGGGTCGAAACCGGAGCCGAAAGACATTTTTTCATCGAATTCGATTTCGTGATGGGTGGTTTGGTCTGGGCCTTCATTTGATGCAGGTGGAATGTCTTTTCCTTCCTGTTTGGCTTTCACCCAATCATCAACTGGCCCGGGTTTTCCGATGCCTGGTCCGTGTGTGAATTTGATTTCATGGATAATTCCAAGTTTTGCGAGCCACAACTTTCGAAGGGTGTGCATAAACTCGTTTTTTGTCAGCCCATCAAACCAAACAGGTAAACTCACATTGAATGCTTGGAGGGGGCCCGTTTTTTGGTCCCCGTCATGCCCCATGTGAATTCCCCAATCGACACTGGTTCGAATCAATTGAAGCCGGACATCATGAATCCATTCCAGCCACGTATCATTGTCTTCGTTCATATGATTCGCCATTTCTTTTTGTTGGCCTTCATCAACTCTAGTCATGCTTGAAACGGCGACAAGATCTCGCCCTTTCGGTATAACAACGGCAAACATATGGCCTTGAGGGCCCTGAGGATAACGAATTAGCAAATGCATTTCTGCCCGAGGGTCTTTTTGCTCTTTCGCAACAAGTCGTTCTTGTTCGACCCATTTCCGGATTTTGAGTATCGCTTCCTCACTCGCCATGACAATCGGAAACACTCCTCTCGTTTGAAGAGCACCCTTTTTGATGCCTTACAATTGATTCATCTCAGCATGAATGGTTTTTAATGCACCGCGAAGGTTTTGCCGGTTTGTTTTATTGAATCTTAACCTTCGTAGAGCACGTTGAAAGTCACACCAATCATCCCACAATAAAGCTGAAGTTCTCCCACTGAACCAAAAACATACCATGAGAACGGGGAGGGATGTTACAATTGCTGCAGTTTCATGAAGGAAAGAGCCGCCATAGATCGAATACCAATCGAAACCGATGGCATTCTCTACCGAATCATGGTACATGTGCTCAATTCCCAACGCCCCGAGCGCCATAAACGGCCAAAGCATCAGGGAGCCGAACATTGCGGCTAGGAACTGGTACGAAGTTCGCGCGTCAACTCCTTCATCTGTTGAATCTCCAAGAAATCTGCCCAGAGCAAGTTGTGGTGCGAAACAGAATAAGAACAACGGTAAGAAAGCGATTAAAAATGGTAACCGCACCAATTTTGGGATACCCCGCAAGAGATGAATCTTACGCAAATCAGTGCCTGAAGCGTTCAGGTCTCGACCATCCAATTGTTGCTCTTTCAATAATCCAGAGGCGGCTTTGGCCGGTATGATAATCGGGCGGGTAATGGCTGGTACTTCCGAATTATCAATTACTTTTTCATCAGGAAATGGAGGTTGTAACAAGGTTCGGAAGGTACGAGTTGATTCGACTTCTTCCCTCCAAGAAAGAAGAGGTGTGTTGGTCCTCCTAGCCGATACATGCCCCAAAAGGTGGAGTGCGTGGTATTCATCCCAATCATGTGTGTTCGGAGTAAGAGGGGCAAGTTTGAGCCGCAGAGCATCTCGAAGAGCATAGACATTTTCTGCCGCAGGTTCAACCCAATCTCCTTGAGCGACTGCTTCGACCAGATCGTTAGGAATCTCGTCTTCTTGAATCTCAAGTGGTGAACCGTATTCAACCCATATGTCGGTTCGAAAATGGTCTCGTCTCCTAAAATGTAGTCCGACTGGAATCACAGCCGGAATCGGTTGATCGTTGGCTTTCGCAAGGGCTGCTGCAGCAAAAACGGTACGAAATGGCCCTGTTTTGAAACGAAGTAAGGACGAACCGTGGTGACTGGTGCCCTCGGGAAACAATACGCAACCAAAACCTGCTGAAATCCCCGTTGCTAACATCAGCAGAGAACGCCCATTGATTTGTGTCGCTTCTTCTTCACTGCAACCACCTCTCAAAAGTTCTGCTTTACGGACAACAGGTTGCACAGCTAATTTGCGAGTCCACCAACCAAGTAGTGGGCGGGTAACCAAATCATGACGGCCGCCCATCAGAAAATGATTCGGATGTTTGAGAACTATTTGCAGCGGGTCCATGAGACCATTTATGTGCCATGCACAGCAGAGGTTTCCGCGGTCAAGCGGTAACGTATCAATGCCGGAAGTTTCACTGGTTCGGAACTGAATTGCAAGAATTCTTCGAGAGATCCAATACGCAAAATTCGACCAAAAAAACGAACCAGGCGTGCTTCCATCAAACGATGGCATTGGTGTCGACAATAATTTGTCTATTTGCAGATTTGCGGATGACTTCGAGAGTTCAGGTAAATCTTCACCATGATGGTCGGTATCTACTTGAGCGGGAGAATCACTCATGAGTTCACCTCTTGGAGGCTCTCAGAGAGAGCGTGTAATGAGTCGTGGTCTACTCCCCCACCCATCGGCGGAGCATTCGGCCACATGGCCTGTAGAGTCGAGCCGC
>Ga0308016_10001942_pt1 | contig 10079 bp, 18 predicted proteins | sample Neamet233_FD_203129 | JGI IMG/M metagenome (GOLD analysis project Ga0308016, IMG submission 203129) | Marine microbial communities from water near the shore, Antarctic Ocean - #233 | ecosystem: Environmental > Aquatic > Marine > Unclassified | place: Southern Ocean | collected 2014-07-28
ATCTGTAGAAACGCCTAATTCACCACCCGCAAGATACACGGAATCATCAATTATCAAGACGCTGGAATCCACCGGGATAGGTCGTCCATCCACTTTTGCGGGAATTCTCGAAACCCTTTACAAACGAGATTACGTTGAAAAAAAGGCAACTGGAAAAGAATCCATTCCTAGAAAAACAATGGTGATTTATTCTAATAAACCGGATGAAATCGAGGAAGACAGCAATCCACTGGTAAGAAATCCACAAAAAGATAGATTGTTCATTACAGAATTGGGTGTAAAAGTTCTAGAATATTTGCTTGAACATTTTGATTCTTTGATAAATAAGGACTTTACGTCAAATGTAGAATCAAGACTGGACATCGTTGCAGAAGGTGGTATTGAATGGCAGAAATTGGTGAAAGAGGTGTTTGATACATTTAATCCAACCGTTGTACAGCAGCGAAAAGAATGTAAAAGTATCAGCGTAAGTAAAAATAATGTGTTGGGTGAAATAGACGACAAAACAGTAAGCACGGGTAGTGGGAAATACGGTCCCTATCTATTGGTTCAGGATAAAAATGAGAAAAAAGGTACATTCTATCAACTTAAATATTTTCTAGAAAAAACCGAAAAAACAATTGAAGAACTAACGATGGAAGATGCTTCAATTGTTATTAAAAATCAAGAAGAATATTTGAAAAATAGACCACCCAAACCCGAAGGAAAACAAACGTATATTAAAGTTAAATATGCTGATAAAGACAAAGTAAAGGCACTAGGTGCCTCATGGGATAAACCAAAGAAAAGTTGGTGTTTCTACGAAAATCTAGACGAAGCCAAGAAAAAAGAATTGTTAAAATATAAATAAATTAATATTACCTATATATAAAAATGACCGACAATACCATGTTTAAAGAAAAATATACAGACGAAGAAAGACTAGTCGAAAGTTCAAAAATAATTGTTAAATATCCGGATCGCATACCTATAATTGTTGAAAAATCTATAAAATCTAATATTGCTTCCATTGATAAAAATAAATTCCTAGTACCAAATGATATTACGGTAGGACAATTTGTTTATATTATCCGTAAAAGAATTGAATTGACACCTGAAAAAGCAATATTTGTATTTATTAACAACATACTGCCCCCTACCGCTTGCAACATGAAAGAAATATACGAACAACACAAGTGCGATGACGGATTTCTCTATATTGAATATTCGGGTGAAAACACATTTGGTTAATTTTATTTAAAGTTAAATTACTTTTTAATAATGGTAAACAATGGAAGAAATTTATCATACGTATGAAAATTCTATAAATATTCCGTTGATGGAATTTTTAAAAGAAAAAAATAAATACAAAACAAATATATATTATAAAAAACGATATTTATATGAAAATTATGAAGGTGTTGCCGCTAGTAATGGTATCAAGAAATGTTATAAAAAAGAATTAACAAATCATAAAAAACAACACGGTAAACACATTATAACTTGGAAAATAACAGAAATCCCATGGCCGAATGACGTACCTTGGACTTGTATAGAAGAATATACATCGGAAGAATGTTCTGATAATTCTTTAAATTTTATAACTACAAAAAAAGGTATTAGGAGAATTTTACAACAAAAAATAATATAGGAATATTATAAATGAATGATTACTTGACGTTAACGTGTATATTATTTGTAGTTGTCACTATATTTTTTGTGATATATTTGATTCGGGATTATGATGATAATTTTGTGGTTAAAAAAAATGTGTCGTTTAACGATGATATAGAAATGTTAGATATTCCGGGTAGAGAATCCATAGATATTAGTTTAAATAATACAAATGTTGTTAATAAAGCATTAGTGAAAAAAAATAGAAACGTACTAGATGAATATTTAGACGATACCTATCCATTACAAAAAGAAACCTACAACGTTGAAGATGAAAAACCAGTTTTTGACTATGAAAATAAATATCTGGTCGAAGATTATCCTAAAGATAATTTAAAAGGATATTCTGAATATAGTAATTTAAGTTCTTTCTCTACTATCCAACAAGATAAGGATGATTTTTCATCTTCAACCGGGAAATTTTTAGAAGGAGAAGATATCAATGAGACGGCTAAATTTGATAACGATGTAGAATTAACTTATAATGAATGGTTTCAAGGTAAGACACCTCGTGAATTTATTCCAAACAATGATATAGTAAATCCAAAATTTGCTAAAGAATTAAAACACAAACAACAATATACATCTGTTGGTGAATGGGAGTATAAGAACGAATCAAATATGAACACCGGTTCAACCGGAACAAATATTACCGGTTACTCTGATTATCACAACGGTGTTGGACTATACAATAATAAATTAGAAATCTCAAAATGTAACAATTAAAATTCTGTATATATATAAATGAAAAAGACCACGCGTTCAGGATATAGAAAGTCTCAAAAACGTACTAATTTAACCAAAACAATAGAATCGTTAATGGACAGTTTAAACAATAATCAAAATGGTGGTAAGAGAAAGACCAGAAGAAATCGTTCAAAACGTAGAGTTTCCAGAAGAACTAGAAGAATGAGAGGTGGTATTCGCTCCCCGTCCATGAGCAGCCGCAAAAGAACTCGCTGAATATCAGGCGTTAATAAATATGAATATATTTAAAGTTTAACAGAAAATATAATATAATAATGAAAGGTATAGAATTTGTTGTTTTAAAAAAGAATGGAAATGTATTAAATAAAAAATTTACCTTTGATGGACATTTGAAAGATTTATTGTTTAAACTAACAGACAAACGATTTAAGATAGAGATAGAACCTTGTAAATTGTATAGTTATGATATAGGTGACATTCGGTTGGATATTTGGGGATACATTGATGGTAAAGCCGGGCAAGAAAATACACATGATTTACCACCAATGGCAAAATGTTACGTAAAAAATTTTACAAAAGCAGATACAGATTTATTGTTTGCAGATTCCTTTGCTTTAAAATACAATAAGAATGAATTGGTTAACTTCTCAATACAAGATTATGCACAATACTATGAAAAATTATTAGGTGGATTTGAAGACTTGGGAAATACTGATGGTGAATGGAGTGAAGATGAAGAACCAACACAAGAAGACAAGGACTTTATTGTGGATGACGATGACGATGACGATGACGATGAACTTTCAACGGATGACGATTGGGTTCCTGAAGCCCATCCGGAACCCGAAGAAGTTTCAGATTCATCGGATGATTCTGAATTAGAGGAATAAAAATATATAAAATTGAAATGCATTTAATATTAATAATAGTTATGTCAGACATTAGAAAAAAGGTTACACTAAAAATAGATACTGTAGTTAATTACTATAATTGTTCAAAAAATATAGAAATAAGTATTTATAATTATGCTATAGAAAAATCAAAGGATCAGCATATTATAAGAAAATGGGATAATACAAAGTTTAAACAAATTTATATGGATAAGGTAATTTCTATTTATACAAATCTAAAAAAAGATACATATGTAAATAATTCAGAACTTTTAAATCTAGTAAAAATGGGGAAGATTAATAGCCATGATATAGCAACATTGGAAAATCATGAAATATTTCCAAAATTATGGAAAAAAAGAATAGATGAAAAAATGAAAAGAGATAAAATGTTATTTGAAATGAAACCTGAATCAATGACTGATGTATTCCTGTGTCATAAATGTAAAAAAAGAGAATGTTCGTACTATGAAGTACAAACAAGGTCCGCGGATGAGCCAATGACGGTGTTTGTGACTTGTTTGAATTGTAAATCAAGATGGAAGCAATAATTATTTTATAACGTATGTTATTAATACAAATGAAACTATCAATGTTAGTGCGAATTCTAATAGTTTAAATAAAAATTTTTTTATTTTCAAATCTACACCTAGAATATTAGTTCTAGTTTTTTCCCATTCCTCTATTGTTGAATTTTGAAGTTTCAACAATATAGGCAATATTACATCATCCATTAACGAATTCATTACAGAAGCTCCTGCTGTTCCTACAATAACACCTAGTGATAATCCTGCGACATTATTTTTATAATAAAATTTTGAGAAATCCATTAATAATTGTTTAAGGGAATTGTTATTCATTTATTTATTATAAGAAAAAAAATATTTTGTATATATATAAAAAATGTCTGTAGTTATGAAAAGTGTTGATAGTGTTTTTGGTGAAGCGAAAAGTGTTGTACGTAGAGAATTTCCAATGGCAATTGCAATAGCGTTAGGTTTTGCCATCAGTGGTTTTGTCAAAAGTATTGTAAATTTCTTAGTTATGCCGTTATTAGACCCAGCATTCAGAGCTGTTGGAAGTGGATACCAGTGGAGTGAAACCGAAGTTAACGTTGGCCCATGGTCGTTACCGGTTGGTCCATTAGTGGCCGAAACCATTTCGTTCTTTGTATTTGTTCTTGCCTTATACATATTTATTCAGATGTTCTCTAAAGGAGTTATTTTTGGTTAAATAATTGAATAAAAAAAAATTAATAAGAAGGTTTTCCACCCCAGAAATCAGGGGCATATTTATTTTCTTCGGGAAATGCACTTTCTCTAAGTATTTCCTCTTGACTTCTAAATTCAGGTGTTCTAACTTTTTGATAGAATGACGGGTCGGATCTAGAAACCGCTTTTAATGTTGGATAGGTTAAGGTACGATATGGTATGCCTTCACCAATTTGAACTGCAAAACTCTTTTTCTTGTTTCCATCACATATTTCTATATTTACGTGAGGTGGTACATAATTTGTTCCTAAATCTATATAAAAGCTATTAGGCATAAATAATTTTATGGTAAATTCACCACCAACTGATCTTATGATACCTTTATTCGGTGTATTTTCATATGCTAATTCTGGATTTGGAAAGGGTAATCCACTCCCAGTATAGGATTGGAGAAAATTAGCAGGGGCAGCGGCCCAATAGACTATTTTAGCATCACTCGCGCCGGATTGAACGGTTCCTTTTACTTCGATATCTCCGTTGAGAGATGTTGATATCATACCAGAACATTCGGGATGATTAAAGGCATTCATGTATTCTTTTTTACGGTCACACATTTATATATGTATAAAGAAAAAAATATAATTATAATCCACCAATAGGACCTCTTGAATTTATTACAAGGTTATTTTCTATGTATGGGTATCCATTGTCGCTTTGCCAATTCACGCCACAGCAGTTTTCTTCTTTAGATTTAAAAGTATTAAATCTGTTTCTAAGATTTGTAACTTCTTCTAACTTGTCGCACCCTTCACCAACACCAAAGTCTCTACCCTGACCAATGCCATTAGGATCCACCACGTCTACCACACACTTGTTGGTATCACATTTCAATATGCTTCTTTCTGGTACTAATGATTCAGGAAACCCTGGCCATGTATTTTTTTGTTCTAAGTAATTTTCATAAGATTCTCTAAAACTATCAGCATTTTTTACTAGAAAATTCTTATATTCATTTGAACCTTTTATAGAATTGTTATCTTGAATAAGATTGTTTAAAACACAGGTAGAACGATAATCTGTGAATATTCTACCATCATTCATTCTAGCTGGGCTATTTTTATAGAAGTTATCACTGGTGTATTTACACGACATTTATATAGTATGAATATATTTTTATAATTTTAATAATTTTTTAACTAATTGTCCTTTATTTCCATTTTTACTTATTTTATTATCTAAGCATAAATTTCTTAATATTGGCAGCGTCTTTTTTTCTAGGTCTTCCTGTGTGAATGCCGGCGTATCATCCGATTCTTCCGATTCTTCTGATTCATCTGTAAAGGACCCTTCCGAATCGTATTCACTATCATCATCTATTTTATCCAGTTTATCTTCTTTTTGAGAAGATGCCTGTATGGTCCCAGTAGCATCCAACCCGTCGTATATAGCACCTAATGAAAAAGCCGATTGCTCTTCAGGAACCTCTGATGAAAACTCCTGTTGGGATTCTGTTAAATTAAAAGGTTCATTTTCTTTCTCTATTTCTATATTTTCAGATTTAGACTTTCCATCGAATATTGGAATATCTTTCGGTGTTGTATTTTCTACATATTCTCTAGGTTCCTCTAGTATTTCTCTAGGCATACCGGGCATACCGGGCATTCCGTACATTGGACACATCTCCGAACATGTTTCCCGGTCTTTTTTAATTTGATATGATATACTTTCTAATCTTGATTGAATTTTACTAACCTCTAAATATCCAAATAAAGCTATTACTAGAATTAATAGAACTAATCCTAGTAATATCATATGGGATGTACTTAATTTAAAACTATCAAACATTTGTTATTAAGTATACTTTTTAATATTTTTATATACACGCACTATATAAATTATGAGTAAATTATTTAAAATTTCTTTGAATAGTAACAATGAAATAAACCCTACAATGATGGAAGATATAATAAAAATTAATAGCATTATTGTAATATTACATTGCTTTATGTGTGCAACCGATTTTGACAAAAGTTTGTTTGATCCTTATTTTTTTAAAGTAATGTTTTTTTTGAATATCAGTGTTATTATTTATGGGATGTTTATTAGAAAAAATAAAATTGAAAATATTAACGATACTTCATCAGAATTGTAAATGACTGACCCTGCACGATCCCTGTTTGGGACCTTTGTTAAACAGCGAAGTGAACACATCTTTAATTATCTTGGGTGTCAGCACAGTGAAAACGTCTATCAAAAGGCACTGGTGCTTCAATTATCAAAAAAGTACCACAATGTAGAGACGGAACGACACGTTCCTATTTTATATAAAGATTTAGATAACACCACCAGTTCGCTGGGGTCTGAAAGAATTGACATATTCATAACCCATGAAGGTAAAAAATACCTGCTGGAATTAAAATCACAAATGGCAAATATTCGTGCTATTGAAGTAGCACAAGTTCAAAGATACAATAAAATGTTAGAACATACGGGTGTTGAGGTGGACGAATCCTATGTTATTAATTTTCCGCAACCTTCCGCTGCATCCATACCCACCGCCATTCAGTTTAAGAGAATTACTTAATATCCACAAGATTTGGTTGGGGACACATTTCAGATTTTTTTACAATAACCTATAATATTATCTCAAGTCATGTATAAAAATGACTATCTATTCCGGCAGCGCATTATACACTTCGTCGATTTGGTATTCGAAATCGTCCGGGTCATACGACATCTTGTTAAATATCGAGACCATTTTTCTGTAATAGAATACAGCGTCCTTCCCGTTTCTGCTCTTTGGTCCACCCCCATGTTCTAACATCTCATTTATGCAATCCCACGCCGCATCCATGTATTCTCTGAACTGTGCCTCTGAGTTATTAGTGTATACGTTTGCCTCCGCTATCACTTCCTTCCTGGACATCACTCCGCCACGTTGTTGCGATTTTCTACGGGATTTTCTACGGGATTTTCTGCGGGATTTTCTGCGGGATTTTCTACGGGACTTTCTGCTTCTTCTGGTTCTTCTGGTTCTTCTGGTTCTTCTGGTTCTTCTGGTTCTTCTGGTTCTTCTGCTTCTGCGTCTGCTTCTGCGTCTGCTCCCACCTGCCTGTACAGATCTGCATCCGGTTTCATAAGCTTCGAATGCAGTGGCACCTGGAGCAGTTCCGGGATTTATAGATTTAAATGTTGGTCTCCATCCAACACCTCCACGTTGTTTTCTTCTAACACGTCTTGAACGAACCATTTATTTTTATATTATATACTTAGATTTTCTTTTAATCCTAATAAAAGAAAATCAAAACTATACATAGAATGGATACAAAATTTTGGGGACCATCGGGTTGGAAGCTACTTCACTATATAACAGAATGTTATCCTTTGAAACCTTCATTGAAACAACAGGGAGACATCACTACATTTTTTAACGTTATAGGAGAAGTATTGCCGTGTAAATACTGTCGGGAATCGTTTAAAGAATATATATCAAAAAAACCTATAGAAAAGAATTGTGAATCCAGGGAAAAATTGTGCAAATGGATGTATGACATTCATAATATGGTTAGTAATAAACTTAGAAAACAAGGATTGTTAAAAGATAAAAATCCAAAATACAAACTAATAAGAAATAGATACAAAGCATATAAAAAAGACCCAGGGTTTAAAGCCGGGAATGAAGGAATGAATTTTATATCATGTGTTGCGTTCAATTATCCAATGAAACAAAAATGTGAGCGATGTAAAAAACTATACTATGAATTATTCTTTATAACATTGCTTAAAGTTATTCCAGACCAAAATTTTAAAAAATATTTTACACTACAAACAAATCAAATACCTATAATTAAAGCGTTAGAATGTAGAAATATATTGAAAAAGTGGATGTATGAATTTATATGTAAATACAAAAGTAATTCAATTAAATCATATCAAAGCTATTGTAAAAAAATAGAATATAATAGAGCGAGTGGTTGTGAGAAAAAAAATCACAAAGGAAAAACCTGTAGAAAAAAAATAAAAAAGAACACTAAGAAGAAATAAATTATTTTCTTGTATTATAATAAATGGAAAATACTTCAACAAGATGCTCTGTTTGCGACGGAATATTTGGACTGGGTGGTTATAACCCTATTTGCGGCGGTTGTAACGGAAATTTCATAACTAATATGATGTCTGATGATAGTTTAAAAGAATTTATGGGTATTGTTGGGCAAAAAGTGGCAGAATTAGAGAGAAAAGTTGCGGATCTTACATTAAATAATTCGTCATCTGGTTACTCGACATCATCACAATCATGGCCCCCATCACCACCATCACCATCACCACCATCACCATCACCACCATCACCACCACTATCAGAATCGCCACCATCACCACTATCAGAATCATCATCGTTATCAATATCACCATTATCAGATAGCTCATCGATAGGGGGTAGAAAATCCAGACGTAGAAAATCCAAACGTAGAAAATCCAAACGTAGAAAATCCAAACGTAAAAAAGGAGGAAAAAAACGTAGAACAAGACGTTTAAGTAGAAAAAAAGGAGGTAATATGCCGATTACAATGTATGATACAATGGAAAAAAATACAAACACATACGTACCCAGCAACGTTGGTAAAGCAATGCAACCTGGTTGGTCTTCCGGACATCATTAAGATATAAAAGTATATGCTAATCTTTGAACCGGTTCTTTAACTTTTCTGGATGGTTTTTTTATCTTTTTTTTAACTATTTTCTTCTTAGGTTGTACTTTCTTGGGTGCTATCTTAGGTGTTTTCTTAGGTGTTTTCTTAACTACTTTCTTAACTAGTAGCTTAGGTGCTTTCTTAGGTGTTTTCTTAACTACTTTCTTAACTACTTTCTTAACTACTTTCTTAACTACTTTCTTAACTACTTTCTTAACTACTTTCTTAACTACTTTCTTAACTAGTAGCTTAGGTGCTTTCTTAGGCGATTTCTTAGGTTGTACTTTCTTAGGTGTTTTCTTAGGTGTTTTCTTAGATTTAATATTTAAGGTTTTTTTTGGTTGTAACGAAGCTATCTTACCATGGTGGTATCTTCGTTTAGGTTTAGATGTTGCCGGTGATTTTGCTTTCTTAGGTGGTGCTTTCTTAAATTTTGCCCCTGATGCAATCATTCTTTCTTTAGTTTCTTTCAATAGTCTTTTATCTCTTGGTGTAAGGGCGTTATACTCTTGTTTCTGGAGGGGGTATGGACCACCTCCTTTTTTAAGGGTGAATTTTTTTAAAGGCATATTTTTATAATATAACTTAGAAAAATAATTTATAGTTAGCATTTCTTTTTAACTGATCTTTTAGCTCTGGTTAATTTTCTTTTTAAACTTTTTACTTTTCTTTTAGCTTTTTTGCATTTTCTGCTGGAACGACCACCAGATTTACGCGAGCGTCTCGATTTGCGGGACTTTCTGCGGGACTTTCTGCGGGACTTTCTGCGGGAGCGTCTCGATTTACGGGAGCGTCTCGATTTACGGGAGCGTCTGCGGGAGCGTCTCGATTTGCGGGAGCGTCTCGATTTACGGGAGCGTCTGCGGGAGCGTCTCGATTTACGGGAGCGTCTCGATTTACGGGAGCGTCTCGATTTACGGGAGCGT
>Ga0308016_10001945_pt1 | contig 10071 bp, 6 predicted proteins | sample Neamet233_FD_203129 | JGI IMG/M metagenome (GOLD analysis project Ga0308016, IMG submission 203129) | Marine microbial communities from water near the shore, Antarctic Ocean - #233 | ecosystem: Environmental > Aquatic > Marine > Unclassified | place: Southern Ocean | collected 2014-07-28
ACTCATCGGTTCATGGTCAGGTGTCATTTGTTCAACCAATGAGGCATCGGAATCTGAAGAAAGAATCATCCAACCATCGCCTGAACAACGCAAATCGACCCATGGTGTTTGAAGTGCGTGAACCAAACGTCGTGGATGAGGGCGATCAACACATATAACGACGAAATCATAGCCTTCAAGTTGTTCAGGAGTTCTCAAGTTTTCTGCCGTCGGGTTGAGTTCAACGTATTCTGTTTTACCCGCATACCGGCTGAAAAGTGCGGACACTTTGTGGATACCAACATTCGCTTGAGTGAAGCGTTGATGGCCAAGGTTTGAGGTTTCAACAATGTCTCCATCCATCAGCGTAATATTCGCCTTCAATTGTATGCGTTCTAATGCCGGTACGAGCAGGTCGACAAGGGTTGTGCCGATACCACCGGTACCGACGATAAGCACATTGTTTGACAGCGTTTCTCCATCCATGTAGAAGAAACAATTCTACTCCATATAAGGATTCAAATCAACAACATTCGCTCAAGTGCAGCAATTTGAACTTCTAAGGTGAAATGCTTCTCGACATAGGGCCGTCCAGCCTTTGCCCAAGTTTCCCGCAGAGCAGGGTCTTTGGCATCCAAATAGGCTGCTTTCCAAGCACCGATGTCATGCCGAGGTAACAACCGTCCAGAATCGACTGGCGACATGGTGCATGTGAATCCTCCTTCATCAACCATAAGTGCAGGAACACCGATGGCCATAGCCTCGATTGGTGTGAGTCCGAACGGCTCATGGTGCGCATGACTCACCATTGCTCGTGCTCCACGAATCAAGGCGCACAACTGCGTTTGAGATAGGCGCGGCATACAGATGACTTCGACTCCAATTCGCTTTCCTTCAGCGAGTAGAGCGGTTTTGTCGGCTTCATCACCACCACCAACTTGAACCAAAGTGAGTTGTGTATTGGCTAAGGATTGCAAGGTTTCCCAAGTCCCCTTGACATGAGATATACGACCAACGGTAACCACATACTGTTCAGGAACCTTTTCAACATTTTTGAGCGACGTGGTCTCTTTTTTTGTTGGTTGTTCCGGCCAAAGATTCCAGTCGATAACATGCATAATGTGGGTAGCTTCAATCGGACAACCATTGTCATCACGCTTTGGTGGCTCGCCGTTTTCTTTGGAAGAATCACATGCTAAGCCATAGACGGTGTTGAGTCGCTTTTGAATCCACATAGAATTTCCTGAAATCGAGGCGCTTGGACGCTGAATGAGTTTTTTGACATAGTTTTTGTCACGTCTTCGTTGACGCGTGAACAGCATTTTCGTGAGCCATAACGGTCGTTTTGGTGTGCCATCAATATGGCGATGGAGGACATCTTCATACAACCATCTTGGAGGTTCTAAGCAGTGATAATGCACGGGTAGATGAGCAGGAACCAATGGAAGAAGTTCAAGCGAACCTCGGCATACTGAGATGTGAACAGCATCAAATTCATTCCACGGAATTTCCATTTTTCTCCACATTTTCTCAGCCGATGTACTTGCTTTAGCCATGATTTCGGCCACAGCGCCGTTCGGCCATTGTATTGCGGTCTCAGGCAAGAGTAGGCGCACTGATGCATCACCAAGCAACGCTCTGGCTTCTTCTGTCAAATCAAGACTCGCCAAACTTACTTCCCAGCGTTGCGAGGTCGCTCGAACGAGTTGAAGCAGTTCACGCTCAGCACCTCCCAGTGAAGCGAATGAACCACGAACAATGAGGACGCGTAGACCGCTCTTCCCTCCATCCTTAGAATCAGCCATTGAACCGGACACCCGTCGACTCACCTTCAAATCCTCCCTTGACCGGTTGAATTGTAATGCTGTTTGGATATGCGAACACGCGACCGATTGAAAAAGGGCGGTGCCTACGGCAGACCATGAGCGGAAAGACAGCCATGGTTACAGGAATCACAGGTCAAGACGGTTCCTACCTCGCAGAATTGTTGTTAGAAAAGGGCTACACGGTCTATGGTTTGGTTCGTCGAGTATCTCAACCAACCTCGGGTCGAAGCCTCATCAATCACTTGCTAACCCACGAAAATTTCAATTTGGTCAACGGTGATCTCGCTGACCAAAATTCAATCGATAATGCAGTGGTTCTGTCTCAACCCGATGAATTCTACAACCTCGGCGCAATGTCCTTTGTCCCGGAATCTTGGCGCTCGCCAATGATGACTGCTGATATCACTGGTTTGGGTGCTCTACGTTGCCTCGAAGCCATTCGAAAGCATGCTCCAAATTGCCGTTTCTACCAAGCCGGTTCATCCGAGCAATACGGTAAAGTTCGAGATGTCCCTCAACATGAAGATACACCTTTCCACCCACGTTCACCGTATGGATGTGCCAAGGTTTTCGCCTTCGAAATCACCCGCAACTACCGTGAATCCTACGACATGTTTGCTTGCACTGGTATTCTTTTCAACCACGAGAGTCCACGCCGTGGTCTAGAATTTGTCACTCGTAAGGTCACGATGACCGCTGCACGTATCGCTCATGGATTCGATGAATGCCTTTGGATTGGCAATGTTGATGCTAAGCGCGATTGGGGCTTTGCTGGAGATTATGTCGAAATGCAATGGCGTATGTTACAACAAGACACTCCTGGTGACTTTGTTGTCGCAACTGGCCGAACGCACAGCGTTCGTGACATGATTACTCTCGGTTTCTCACATGTTGGTATGAACCTCATATGGTCCGGCGAAGGTGTCGATACCATCGCAACCGACCAAAACGGAAACGTTCGTGTTCGCACTAATCCCAAGTTCTTCCGTCCTGCAGAAGTTGATTTGTTGATTGGAGACCCTGCCCTTGCTGAAAAAGAACTTGGTTGGGTCCCTGGAACCACCTTTGAACAATTAGTCCAGATGATGGTCGATTCGGATATGTCTCTTGTTCAAGAAGCGGTTAACGGTGGTTACGCTCCACCAATTCCACCAGAGTGAGGTGAAGCCAGCAAATGGCTCAACAACCCTCTATCCTCTACTCGTTTCGACGTTGCCCCTATGCGATGCGTGCTCGAATGTCAATCGTTCGAAGCGGACTTGTAGTCGAACACCGAGAAGTCATTTTACGAGACCGTCCACCTCACATGTTGGAGGTTTCTCCAAAAGGAACAGTTCCTGTGCTTCTTCTGCAAGACGGAACGGTCATCGAAGAAAGTCTTGAGATCATGCAACATGTACTTAGGTGGGACTTAACCGAGCTTGAAACGCATTTGATACGTCGTAACGATGATGAATTCAAGTTTCATTTGGACCGGTACAAATATCCGAATCGTTACGAGGATGTTGATGAAATTGAACAACGTGCCGCAGCAGCGGTTTACTTGCATGACCTCGATACCCTCCTCGGGCAAGAAGAGGTCATTTCAGTTCACTTGAGTGATGCACTCTTCCCTTTCGTTCGACAATTCGCCAACCATGACCGGGATTGGTTCGATGCCCAAGCATGGTTAAATGTACACAGTTGGCTTGTTCAAAATCTCGAGAGTAATGAATTCAAACAGTGCATGAAGAAATACAAACAATGGTTTGACGGTGATGAAACCGTGTTCTTCCCATCAGTCTAACTGTTAATTTAGTGCAGTGGGTCCCCCTTTGCACAATTTAGAATGGCACTAGAAAATTCACTTCTAAATAATCATATACGAGCGACTTGATTTTGTTTTATGTCAAAGAGCAGAATGAAGGGGTACCAAATTGCAGCTTTCCTGGACGGGTCAAGCGTGACCAATGGGCAAAGCAAGCCAGAACCCTGAACGAAGAAAAGAACTGATTCTTGTACCTGAGCACTCCCTCGAGTTGCGTTGGACCATGAAACAGGAAGTCCAGAACACGACCTTCCGTTGTTGAAGGACACTGACGAGCGCTTCCTGATGTAGGCGGCAGTTGAACTCATAATCGCTGAATTCATTTCCTAGGCCATTTCTTGATTGGCCCCTTCATCGAGTTTAATAGGGTCGGATTTGTGTCCAAAATCACGGCCAATGGTAAACTGGTGAATTCTACAGATGGATGTGTTTTGTTGAGTAAAAGAGAATCAAACCAAGGGATGGGGTATTTACAGATCCGTATATTGCACGAACAAGCCAAGCATTTACCTGGTAATATGATTACTGAGTATTTCAATAAACTGGAAATGGTTACTGGGACAGGGGTTGTGAATTCGATCCCGACTTGTATTGTTCGAGTGGAACATGATGGCATAGATATTTTGAAGATGAAAGAGGAATTGAAACAGAGTTTGATCATCGATAATATCCTTCTCGAAGGTGATGGTTTCGCATATTTGAAAGTAAAAACCCCTGGGCCCATTCAACTTCTTATTGGTGCTGAAGAAGAAGCATGGATTATGCCGCCAACATCTCTTTCCAAAGAGAATGGGTTTTTTATGACGATACATGGCACCCCTGATGGATTGAAAAGAATCAAAGATAAATTAGAAGTATTGATTCCGAAAAAGATGGAGATGAGGATTTCAAAACTGCTCATCGGTGATTGGATGATTGCTCCGAATCTACCTGTGAGGCGTAAATTAGTGATTGAAACTGCAGTAGAAATGGGCTATTACAGCGTTCCTCGAACATGCAATCAAAATGACATCGCTGATTTGTTAGGGATTAAGCAAGGAACTGTTGCTGAACATTTACAACATGCTGAAAGTTTGATTATCAATTCTTGGACTCAGCATACGTCTCGTTCAGAGTCCTCTGACTGAGATTAACGTTGCTAATATGAAGAGTAAACATCCTAAAACCGTGAACGCGTTTTTGACAAATTTCGGTTCATCGGCTTTAGATTTTATTTTCTCTCCGAGATTCGACCAGACAAACATGGCTAAGACCCCGCCGCTTGTGGTGATGGTAGATATCGTTAAAATCCCGATAAGACCCCCACCGAAGTCACTCAAGAACTTAGTCATTAACATGAATACCATGGCCCATTCTTTGCCATTTACATATTGCATTAAGACTCCTGTTTTGAAGCCTAATTTCGGGATGACTTCAGGGAAGTTTTGTATTTTTTCAGATCGTCCAAGGTATAAAATCCCAAAGGCGATTAAAAACATGAATAATGACCCAATGACATTCATTGCTACACCAATAGGTCCGTCTTCATCAAAATAATCAACAGCCAAACCGCAGATGAAATGTATGGAGATGAAGCCTAACGCCATTCCCGCAACCAGGGAAAAATTACTCTTCTTACCGTGCACAACCGCATGAACGGTGCAGGTGATGTTATTTGGGCCGGGTGTAATCAAACCGGCGAGAAGTAATGCCAGTAAGTAAGCTAAAGAATCCCATGGCATGATTACGGCCTTATATCGGGAGGTATAGTCATTATGCATCTTTGGAAGTGGATATGCCGGTCTGTTCATGTTCTCTTCGAAGGCCGAGATGTACAACGATTTCGATGGTGAAGTCAAGAGAAGTTGATGGGTGTTTTTACGAAATTATAGGGTCAAAGTCAATATGCCATAAGTCGGTCCAAGACCCATGTATGCTGGACAAAATTGGGGATTCGCGGAAACCTTTGGACTAAAATCCATGAAATCCATCATGCTTGCCCTGTTAATGGTTTCAATGTCACTTTCAGTTGGGCTTGTGGAACTGAACAAAGCCCCTTGGCTTGTTGAAGACGCTGAAAGCGTGCTTGAAGAGTCTAACAAACCCATGTACTCAACTGCACCTTCGATTAGTTATTCCTCAAGCACGCTCACTCTTTCCAATAACACCGCTATGACGCCACTGACCGTCACAAATTCGGGTGGCACGGTTGGGATTCCAGTGGCAACAAAAATCACTAGTATTGATGAGTATGTCTCTTTAGCCCTTGATTCTAATGGATACAGGCATGCTTCCCTTTCTGACAACGACAATTTCTATCTCAAATATGCAACCGACGGCAATGGGGCTTGGGTCAACATAACGGTTGATGACACGGCAAATGTAGGGGATCACAACTCAATCGCTGTTGATTCTGGAGACGGCGTGCATATTGCCTACCAAGATTCCACCAATTTTGACCTCAAATACGCTGCGTGCTTATCTTCGTGCGCATTAGCATCTTCATGGGCCAACATTACTATTGACGCCCCTGGATCTGTAGGTTGGCATACCTCCATCGCCATTGATTCAGATGATGAAGTGCATATTTCATACACCGACCAGAGCAATAACGCTCTGAAGTATGCCACATGCGCCGCTACATGCACATCTATCGCTTCATGGTCGAACGTTTCTGTTGACAATATGGGAAACGGTGACAACAAAAAAACTGGTATAGCGATTGATTCAAGCGATGCAGTACACATTGCCTACGTTTGGCATCAAGGCTCCGGAGACGATTACTACATGAGATATACCACGTGTTCCACCCCGTGTGCATCGTCATCCTCATGGACAAACACAACAGGTATGAGCCTCCTCAAATCATTCAGAAATGCGCATATCGCAATTGATCCGAACGACGGATTACATATTGCTGGCCGTAATGATGCTGGTAGCGAGATCATTTACCTCAACTGTGCCTCTTCATGCACATCTAACTCTTCATGGTCAAACATTAGCGCTGTTACCACTGGCAATGTCGGTGGACGCCTCTCACTTGCGGTTGATTCAAATAATAATCCACACATGTCCTATCAAGATTTTACTTATCCATGGACTCTTGAATACGCCACTTGTGCTTCTTCGTGTACATCTGACTCAAGTCTTTGGTCTAAGGGTACTGTTGATAGCACGGGCTTTGGGGGCTTTGGCACATCGATTGCTGTCAATCATAACAACGATAGCGTACATATCATCCATCTCCACTTTTTAGTTATGGAACTTGTCTACCTCAGCTCAGATACCGCTCCATATTCGGTAAGTCCCGAACTTCCAATTGGCTTGATTTTGGATTGGAGCAACGGAGAAATTTCCGGAACACCGACAGAACTCTCTTCCTCCACGACCTATACCATTACCGCAAGGAATTCATATGGTTCGGATACAACCACGCTGACAATTTCGGTCGACGCACCACCCTTGATGTCCTACGATTGGGGAACAGGAAGCAGTGATTTCCAATCCTTTGAATATGTCAACAACAAAGTTTCTGTCGGACCTCAAAATACCTGCGCCATTCTTGAAAGCGGTTCCCTGATGTGCTGGGGACAAGATAACCAAGGGCAGTTGGGCAACGGTGGAACCAACAGCAAACAAGGCACGCCTGATTACGTCAACCTGCCCGCCGGCCAAAAGGCCGTTGCGGTTTCTACTGGACAATTCCACACCTGCGCCATCCTTGACAACGGTTCCATGATGTGTTGGGGGGATGACACCTTTGGGCAGTTGGGCAACGGTGCAATAATAACCGTCGACAAAGATGAACCCGTTTACGTCAACCTTCCTTCCGGCCGGACTGCAGTTGGGCTTACCGTGGGCTGGTCCTACGTCTGCGCGATTCTTGATACAGGTTCTTTGATGTGCTGGGGTAGTGGTGGAAATGGGCAGTTGGGCGATGGTGAAAGTACAAACAAGGTATACTCACCAGTCTCAGTCGACCTTCCATACGGCCGGACCGCCGTTGCGGTTGATGCTGGGGAAAAACACACCTGCGCCATCCTTGACACCGGTTCTTTGATGTGCTGGGGGAAAGATAACAAGGGGCAATTGGGCAATGGAGCAACAACCGGCGATCAACCATCCCCCGTTTACGTCGACCTTCCCACCGGCCGAACCGCCGTTTCAATCGTTGCTGGTAAGGAACACAGTTGCGCTATTCTTGACAACCGTGACATGATGTGCTGGGGGAAGGATGGTGATTCTCAGTTGGGCAACGGTGCTGGAACCACGGATCAAGTATCTCCTGTTTACGTCGACCTTCCCACCGGTCTCAACGCCGTCATGATTTCTGCTGGGGCTTCTCACACCTGCGCCGTTCTTGACAACGCCTACACATATTGCTGGGGATCCGATGACGATGGGAAGTTGGGCAACGGAGCAACAACAACCGGCGATCAACCCTCGCCTGTTTACGTCAACCTACCAACCGGACGAACTCCCGCCGCAATAAGTCCCGGTGGTCCTGGGGCTTCTCACACCTGCGTCATCCTTGATGACGCTTCCATGAAATGCTGGGGAGAGGACACGAATGGACAGTTGGGCGACGGTGGAACCGACAGCGGCCAAGACTCACCCGTTTCGGTCTCGGGCAGCCACGCATGGGATAACACGACAAACTTGGTTTCAAGCACACTGCAACTCGTACAAAATGTGGCTATGAGTTCGCTTTCTCCAACGTTGGTCGCTGGCTTCGGTGCACCGACTTCATGCTCCAGCACAGCACGACCACCTGGCCTTTTCCTTAGCAGCACATGCGTGCTTTCTGGTACACCAACGACATTGGGCAACACGACGCTCACAATTTCTCCCTCGAATGCAGCAGGTAGCGGGCTTTCGGTCAGCCTCATCGTCAATGTAAGTGCTTCAGGTGGTTCACTCATCATCAACACAACCTCCACTGAAGGTAGCGCGGGCAGTGCTATCTCAGACATCACCATGTCCTACACACATACCGCCACCATCGAAAGTTGGGTCTCAGGTGTGACCAACACTACAATCAATCCAGCCGCCACAATTCCATTATCCGGCCTTTCGAAACTTTCAATTGATTCTGGTCTAAACAGGGACATTGCAGCTGTGTATTCAGTGGAGCGAACCGGCGCAACCTCTGCCAATCTCACCTTGCTCTACAAGTGGAACGGGGCATGGACAGAGAGTACCATTGACAGCAGTGTCGATACGGACGTCGCATCGGTTGCTATTGACCGACAGGGAGCACTTCACATCGGGTATGTCGATAAGGACAATGCCAAATTGAAATACGCTACCAATGCAACCGGGTCTTGGGTCATAGAAACATTGGGTGATGCAGCCACAGATCAATCAGCACATACGGCAATTTCAGTGCATCCGGCCACAAATGCTGTTCATATCATGGCCGTGAACGGTTCGAACAGCAATGCAGACCTGAAGCATTACACAAACGAAACGGGTACCTGGCTCAACTCAACCATTTCTAACCCATCAGAAGATGAGGGATATGGGGTGAAGGCTGATATTGACTCCAATGGTAACCTGCACGTTGTTTTCCGAAGAGAAGCCAACAGTGTCGGGACCCCTCCCTATGACCACTTAATACTCGCCAGTCGGCTAAACGGAGTTTGGCAAAACCAGACCATTACAGAGTCTATTAGCAATGCGCAGGGACATCACTTTGACATGGCCATTGATTCACAGTCGCAAATTCACGTAACATATCAGGGTAAGCTCAATCAAGGAAAACAGATTTGGCACGGAGTGTTATCAAGTGTTAACCCAAGCAGCAGTTGGGTTTTGACTAAAATAGCCGACACAGGATTTTTTCCAGGTTTGGCCATTGATTCAAACGACAATGTGCACCTTTCCTATCACGCAGGAAGTAGTAACAAGAATCAGTATTACCATAAGTATACCTCTGGCGCGTGGAGTTCGAGTATCGAAACGAGCGCCACCTCCGACGGCAGTCATGGGGGTTATTACAATGAAATGACTACGGATTCCAATGATGATGTGTTTATCTTTGCCCATGGGGAAGTAGTTTCCTCTTGCAGAAGTTGTGATATTAGAATAACAATGATTCAAGGTTTAGGGCCAAGTCTTGCGACCAATCCGATTTTCGAGGTATCACCAGAACTTCCAGACGGTTTAACCATGAACTGGCGCAACGGAACCATCTCTGGAACGCCGAATGAAGCCCACGCCAATACCACGCACACGGTCACAGTGACTGCCTATGGCGCCACTACAACAGAGACTTTTACGCTCTTGGTCCTTCAAGCACCGGACATTTCGTACCCGTTCTCATCATACACGTTCACCAAGAACGATCTTGTGAGTGGGGCAACGCCAACCAACGTTGGTGGCGTACCGGACGGTTGGGAAATCTCTCCAGAAATCTCCACAACGATACCAGGACTCTCGTTCAACACAGCTACGGGAGCCATCACTGGTACACCAACA
>Ga0308016_10001950_pt1 | contig 10052 bp, 12 predicted proteins | sample Neamet233_FD_203129 | JGI IMG/M metagenome (GOLD analysis project Ga0308016, IMG submission 203129) | Marine microbial communities from water near the shore, Antarctic Ocean - #233 | ecosystem: Environmental > Aquatic > Marine > Unclassified | place: Southern Ocean | collected 2014-07-28
AACAGATACCCCTAGTTTTTTTAGCAGTTCAAAATCTTCCTTTCTACCATAGTTAACATACACTATGTTAGCAGAGACGTCTCCACTTCCCGAATAAGCATTCCATCCTTTCCATAAAAGAGGATCAGAGGAAAAAGGATCTTCATCAAGAATATCTTCTTTTTGGTTTAGCTGCATTCTTTTTGGCTTTACAATTGAAAGCTCTGATGTTCCAGGTTTATTTGAAAGGTATATGTCATAGGGATATTGAGTAACCTCTAGTCCAGATTTTTCCATGATTAGTGATATATAGTCTCTTACATTTTCATTTTCAAGACTACCAGCAACGTGCGGTCGCTCAGTTAATTTTTTCAAATGAACTTTAAATCTATTATCATCAACATTTGACAAAAAATAATCTTCTAACTTACTATTTTTAATAGTCGATTGAGATAGCAGACTGAGGGTACTAAAACAAAAAATTAGGTATATTGATATATATTTTTTCATTGTTTTTAAAAGTGTAATATTAAATATATGTTTTTTTTTTCTGTTAAAAACAACTTAAATAGTTGATTAATTATATGTTTTTAAAACATTTATAGTCAGGATCACTTTTTGTATATTTATTTCATGAGCAGTAAAGAATATTATAACACAAAAAAACAAGAGTTTATAAAGGATCTGATTGAATTAATCAATAAACATATTGATAGAGAATATGAGGCAATAGAAAGTTCAATGAAAGTCTATACCGAAGAAAGTAAAGATTATGCATCCAAAGAGTGGATTAAAGTATATAAGGAGGCAATCAAAGATGCTCTAAATGAAGGGACTGATTTTGTTAATAAAACCTTGTAAAAAAAGTCTCTAAGTTATCTGAAGATAATTTCAGTCTACTTAGAGACTCAGTCAAAAGAGTCATCTAATCTTTCAAAATCATTTTTCAAAGAATTAAACTTATATATAATTCCAAGTCCACTTTTTATGATATATGTAATGTCGTTATTTTCAATGTAACTATAGTCAAAACCAATAGGAGTATTTTTAACTTTATAGGAATCCCATTTTAGATCATCGATTCATCTATTTATAGAATCAGCTTTAAGAATTATAAAATGATTCTTATGATGAAAAACAAAGAATTCTGAATCCTCAATTGGCAAAGTTTAGAAGAGATATCAGAAAAAACATTATTTTATAGAATTAAATTTTTCAAGCCATATTTTTGCCATTAATTTACTTCCAGCCATAGAAGGATGAACTCCATCTGGAGCCCAATAAGAGATTGGGGCTTCTTTAAGGGCTTTGTCAAAAGAATCTTGAAAAGGCACCCATTTGGTATTAAATTCAATGGATAAATTTTTTGCAACTTTTTGATATTTAGAGAATTCATTAGGCCAACTTTTTTCAATCGCGGTTCCCAATAAAATGAATGGTTCACAAAGCATTATTTTTATATTTGGTAGCTTATTTTTAGTTATTGTGAGTAGTTCGCGATATCCTTTTTCAAATTTTTCTATTGTTCCATCATAGTTGTTGTCTTTTACATGCCAGAAATCATTAATTCCAATCATTATACTTAAAATAGAAGGCTTAAGTTTAATACAGTCCTTTTCCCACCTTTTATAAAGTTGAGGAACTTTATCTCCGCTAATCCCTCTATTGTAAATTTGTAGATTTTTTTCTGAATTATTAAATAATAATTCAGATGCAGCTATAAATGGATAGCCTTCACCAAATGAAAGGGCATTGTTAGGCAACTCATAAACTTTCTCTCTAGACGAATCAGTTATAGAATCTCCTTGAAAAAGAATTATATCTCCTTTATTAGGTGAAAATATATTTTGTTTTGAATTCTTTTGATCAGTTAAAGAAAAAGGAAGAGAAGCAAGGGGAATTCCTAATGCAGCTTTTGAAATAAAATTTCGTCTAGTTTGTTTCATGGTTTTAATTTATTAAAAGCGTTACCTGAGATAAGTTCCATCAGGAAGTATTGAAGGAAAATCATATTTTGAATCACTTAGTAAAGAATACAATAATTTATCTTTTTTTTCAACTAAAGCTTTTGTATATAAATCCCATTCCTGAGATATCTCATTTGATCTATTTTTTTGAGCTCCTAAAATTGAAGTCATACCCCAATAAAAATATTCAGTTATCATGCATTCATATTCACAAGTAAAATCGTCATAAGTATACCAAGCACTATCAGGATAGGAATCAGGAATCATTTTAAACTTACCTCCTCTAGCAACATCCATTGCTTTAGACAATAAGCTGCCCTCGTATTCTCCAAAAGCTTCTGGATATGCATTTGAATATCCAGAATGGGTAATTACATGCCATATTTCTTCTAAAGAAGCATCAAACCTTTCTTCTTTATTTGCGCTGTGCCACAATGGAACTGTTTCATCAGCCCCTAAGTCTTGTGCACGAATATTAATTTGAGATTCATATTTCCACATAAACAATGAAGCGTTGTTAGCTATTAAAGTTGAAATTAGAAAAGGATTATCGATGCTTCCGTCCTCATTATTATCTAAATATTGAGCTAATATATTAGCAGCATGAAGTAATTTTAAATCTTCTACATCTGAATAAGCATAAATTGGTATTCCAAAAACATTTACTTTTCTGTTTGTTGCCTCAAATCCAGTATCATTGTGTGCTATAATTTTAAAATTAGGATCGTTTCCAGGTAAAATAATAGTCTCAACATCTATTTTACTTTTACAAGAAAATAATGTGATTAATAAAATGATAAAATATTTTTTCATCATTGTCTAATTTACAATATATTTTATAATAATGAAATCCCCCAATAGGTTATCAAGGCCCAAACGCCGTATCTAAGCATTTTACCAATAAACATCCAAAGGCTGACTAAATAGAAGTTAGTTCGAAAAAAACCTAATCCAGCAGCAATTGGATCTCCAATTATTGGAAGCCAGCAAAAGAAAGCTAAAGCACTTCCCCAATAATCGATATGAACTTTCCATTTGTAAATTTTATCTTTCTGTATTCTCAAGTATTTCTCAATTGTATTCCATTTACCGAGTCTCCCGATACCGTAGCTGCTTAGTCCTCCCATCCAGCTTCCTATTGAAGCAACAAACAAACTAGCTGTTAAATCATAATTATTGGCAATAAGAATACTTAAAACAATTTCAGAGCTTAGAGGGATAACAGTAGCTGCAAGAAAACTAGCAATAAAAAGACCTAAGTATCCCCATTCTGCAAATGATTCCATCATTTAAAATTATAATTAGTTCTTTCTATTAAGATTAATAGATTCTGAAGTTATACTAATTTTTTTTTGCTTGTATAGAACTCCAATTGCTTTTTTAAAAGCTTTTTTACTCATATTTAGTTGAGCAGTAATATCTTCAGGACTACTTTTATCATTTAAAAAAATAATATTTTTCTGTTCAAGTTTTTTTAAAATTACTGAACAATTTCTTTCGATTACATTAAGAAAACCTTGCTTATTAAGTGAAATATCAAGCTTTCCATCTTCGCGAATTTTCTTAATATATCCAATAGTTTCCATTCCAGTCTCTACGGGAACATAAATTTCATTGTTATATAACAAACCCTCCTCTGATTCATTTATTTCAACAACAAATCCAAGATTAGTTTGTCTACCAATAATTATTTGAACCTGATCACCTTCTTTAAATTCCATAAACGTGATTAAGAATCAAAAATATTTTCACAGTAAATTATTTAATAATTAAAATACCTCTCATTATCCCATAATGTCCTGGAAAAGAACATATATATACGTATGATCCCTTTTGTGGAGCATCAAAAGTTATAGTATCACTTTCGCCTCCACCAATAAGTTTAGTGTAAGCAATTACATCACTACCTTCCGGAATATATTGATTTTCACGTGCTTTCATTGCTTTCTCTGCAAAAGCAGTTACTTCAACATCTTTCTTTAACAACACAAAGTTGTGCCCCATTATTTTTTTATCTAATTTACCGGTGTGTGTTAGGGTTAGTGTTATTTTCTGTCTAGAACTGGCATAAAGAATTTTTTTGTCAAAAAGCATATTATCGCTAGAAGACAATTCTATTAATATTTCTTTTGAAATTTTCAGTTCATTTTCTGAACTAATTTCATTTTTTTTGTTGGTTTTATTAGAGCAACCTATTAATAAAACGAATATTAAAAAATATATTTTTTTCATTATTATTTAAGATAAGTGTGTAAATATAGGATGTAATTAAACACTTTAAACACTTTCAAAATTTAATTTTATAAATCACAAAAAAAGATAAATCACAACTATAATAAGTATTCTGTAGTTACAAAATTAGATTCATTAGAATTTAATAAATTTTCAAGAATTTCATTGTTATAAGGAGTGTCTTTTGATGCTACAAATGTTCGTATTGAAAAAGAACGAAGCGAATCATAAACACTTAAAGTGCTTACAGCAGAATTTTTTCTACCAGTAAATGGATAAACATCTGGACCTCTTTGGCAAGCAGAATTGAGATTTACTCTACAAACCAAGTTAGCTAAAGTATCTATTAATGGGCCAATTTTACGAACGTCACGACCGAAAAGACTCACTTGTTGGCCATAATCAGTATCAGCCATAGCATCCAAAGGCTCATCTATATCTTTATAAGCAATGATTGGTATTACTGGTCCAAATTGTTCTTCATGATAAACTTTCATTTTATCATTTACAGGAAAAAGAACCGCAGGGAAGGAATAATTTGAACTCATTTCACCTCCTTTTTTATTTATTATTTTAGAACCATGTTTAACAGCGTCCTCAATTAAATCTTTAATATAAGAAGGTTTATTTGGTTCCGGTAATGGAGTTAAAAAAGCATCTTTTTCCCAGGGCATACCAAACTTTAGCTTATCTACTTCATCACAAAATTTTCGATTAAACTCTTCTACGATTGATTCATGAACATACAATACTTTTAAAGCAGTACACCTTTGACCGTTAAAGGAAAGTGTTCCTGAAACGCACTCTTTTACAGTATGTTCTAAGTCTGCATCAGGAAGAATAATTCCAGGGTTTTTTGCTTCAAGACCTAAAACAAGTCGCAATTTATTTTTTTTAGGATGTTCATCTTGAAGAGATACTGCTGAATTACTGTGTCCAATTAATGCTAAAACGTCTATAACACCTGTTTTCATTATTGGAGTCGCAATTTTTCTACCTCTTCCAAATAAAATATTAACTACTCCTGGAGGAAAACTTTCTTTAAATGCTTTTAATAAAGGATAAATTAAAAGAACACCGTGTTTTGCAGGTTTAAAAACTGCAGTGTTTCCCATAATTATTGCAGGAATAAGTAAACAAAATGTTTCATTAAGGGGATAGTTGTATGGACCTAAACACAAAATCACTCCCAAAGGACTTCTTCTAATATGAGCATATACTCCTCCTTCTTTATCAAAACGAGCACTTTTGCGATCTAAATTTTTATAAGCTTCAATAGTATCGTTTATATAATCAATAGTCCTATCAAACTCTTTATAAGAATCATTTTTGTTTTTACAGATTTCCCACATTAAAAGCTTGACTACAATTTCTCTGTGTTCTTTCATTTTTTTTACAAAAACCTCCATACACTTCAATCTTTCAGCAACCTTCATTGTTGGCCATAAACCTTTACCTCTTTCATATGCGTTTTCAGCAGCTTTTAAGGCTTCAAGAGCACTTTCAGTTTCCATATCTGGAATTGATCCAAGCAAAGTAGGGGTTAAAACTCCTTCTTCATTTGGTGTTTGAATTGAAGAAAAAACATCGGTTGTATTTCCGTCCCATTTTTTTAATTGACCATTTATAAGATAACGGTCACAGTGAATAGGACTTATTTGGAACTTTTCAGGCACTTCATTCATAGATGAATTACTCATAATTAGAATTAATTTATTAAAATTTTGTTTTATTTTTTTTCTTTACTTGGAGGAATTCTGCCCCAATTGCCTCCTCCATCATAGTCAACTGAATCAGATTGTTCAGAATAGTCTCTTCGTGGTTTTTTTTCACCAAAAGCCATTATAAAAGATGATATGACAGCACCAAAAACTAGAAATCCAATAAAAAAAATCACAGCAACTCCCATATCTATTTTTGATTTAAAACTTGTTTAAAGTATCCGCCAGCAGCTAATATAGATGGAACCCAAATACCGACGTACACACCTTCATCTTGTTGTCCTGAAAACCATAATCCTATGGATAAACATAAACTAAAAAAAGCGGCACCTAACAAAAAATAATCTGATTTATTAAACATATATAATTATATTATATTTTGCCATCAAGATAATAATTATAATCATAAAATATTATATTTAAATATATTTTTGATAAACAAAGAGCCCTATTTATAAAGGGTTTTTAAAACATATTAGTTTTGAGAATAGGTGTTAGCTGTAAAAATAAATAAATTCATCTGTTGAAAACTTTCGGAAATTAGTATCATCACCAGAACATTTAAAACTAGTCCATCTATTTTATAAAAGAAATGAGGCTGTAGTATAGAACAAAAACAATTATTAAGATGTTTTGTCTAAATGGTATAAAACATATTAGAGAATTTACTTGTTTGAAATTAACATAAGGGGTATTCTTTACTCCTAGGTGAAATAAATAAAAAGTAATCTTACATATTTAATTATTACTATTGATTTTTAATATATGGATCTATTTTTTTAATAATTAAACCAATGCTTAAAGAGTACTAATATATTTATTTAATTGCTTATAACAATTAAATAAATATATTAGTACTCTAATTTAAACTAAAATTTATGAAAAAATTATTTTTATTTATAGCTATGTCTACTTTTATAGGACATGCTCAATATTTTTCAGTAACCTATGTTGAGGTTGCTAAAGAAAATATTGAAGATTTTGAAAGAAGAGAAATGGACTATTGGGCAAACGTTGCTCAACAAAATATAACGAAAAATAAACAGCTTGGATGGGCTTTAATGAAAAAGTTTGGAACTGCTGGAAACAATAATATTAATTATGCATTCGTAAACGTACATGCAACCATAAATGATAATCTGAATTCAGGATGGGCGGAATCATTAAAATCTTTAGGATACAATTCTCAGGACATTTCTACTGATTACGTTGTGTATGAAACACATTTTTATAAAATTCAAGACATGGTTCAAGGAAAAGATGCAAAAGTCTGGATTTGGAACTATGCTAAACCTAAAAACCTGAAAGGTTTTTTAAATGAAAACAAGCAAATATGGAAACCTATACATGCCAAAAATATAAAGTCTAATTCGAACTCAATGAAAGATTGGGGTATTGCAACTAAAATATATCCTAGTGGAAATGATGAAACCTCTGTAATGACTTGGGATGGTTTTGATTCTGTTGAAGAAGCCCTAAAAACATTAGATTTGAGTGATTGGATTGCTCCTAAAAATTCTAAAATGGGAGAATATGATCCTGATGGATTTAGCTTAAGAGTTATTTGGGAACAGCTTAAATCAGTTGGTTTTGAATAAGATTTATTTTTTTTATTTAAAAGCCCTCTATTTAGGAGGGCTTTTGTATTTTTAAGTATGATGAAATCATTAAAAATACTTAGCTTATTAATTCTCAATGTACTAGTTTTCAGTTGTGTTTCTAATTCTGATTATGATCTTATAATTTCTCAAGGAGATGTATATGATGGGTCTGGATCGGAGTTAATTGTCACAGATATTGGTATAATTGATTCTGAAATTGTTAAAATAGGAAACTTAAAAAGTTTTTCTGCTAAACAAATAATTAACGCTAAAGGGTTAGTAGTTTCCCCTGGTTTTATTGATGTTCATGCACATTTAGATCCTATTTTAAAGTTATCAAATTGTGAAAGTCACTTAAGACAAGGGGTGACAACGAGTCTTGGAGGACCTGACGGATCGAGCCCCTGGCCACTTGGAAAATTTTTAGACACACTAAATCAAATAGGAGTAGGAATGAACGTTGGTTATTTGATTGGACACAATACTGTTAGAAAAAATGTAATGTCTTTAGATAACAGAAATCCAACAAAAGAGGAAATAGGTATTATGAAATCACAAATATCTTCAGCAATGGATGAAGGTGCATTTGGGATTTCAACAGGTTTAAAATACTTACCAGGAAACTTTTCAAAAATTGAAGAGATTATTGATTTGTCTAAAGAAGCATCCAAAAAAGGTGGAATTTACACCTCTCATTTGAGGGATGAGGGTCTGGGGGTAATAGCATCTGTAAAAGAGGCTATTGATATTTCTAAGTATGCAGAAATTCCGGTTATTTTAACCCATCACAAAGTAATTGGTAAACCTATGTGGGGTAAGAGTTTTCAAACGCTTGCTTTGGTAGATTCAGCAAGGGTAGCAGGTTTAAAAATATTAATGGATCAATATCCTTACGAGGCAAGTTATACTGGAATATCTGTTTTAATTCCTGGCTGGGCTAGAGCCGGAGGAAATAAACAATTCTCTAAACGAATAGAAAACCCGTCACTTAGAGACAGCATAAAAAAGGGAATAATATTTAATATTTTAAATGATAGAGGTGGAAATGATTTAGATAGAATTCAATTTGCAAGAGTTAAATGGATGCCTGAACTTGAAGGAAAAACCCTGAAATACTGGGCTGAAATGAAAGGCTTAGATCCATCAATTGAAAATGGAGCTGACTTAGTTATAGAAGCTCAACTAAAAGGAGGAGCATCATGTGTATTTTTTGCGATGGATAAAAAAGATGTTGAAAATATAATGAAACATCCTCAAACAATGATTGCATCTGATGGAAGACTCGTTAGACCAGGAGATGGTCATCCTCACCCTAGATGGTACGGAACTTTTCCAAGAGTTCTTGGGCACTATGTAAGAGAAAAAAAAATTCTTTCACTATCAGAAGCAATTTATAAAATGACACATCTTCCAGCAAAAACTATTGGTCTTAAAAATAGAGGAATGTTAAAAGAGGGGATGAAAGCTGACATAACTATTTTTAACTCCAATACAATTATTGATAAAGCAACTTTTGAAAAGCCTCATCAATACTCCGAGGGAATACTTTATGTTATAGTCAACGGCAAATTAGCAATTGATGATAAAAAATTTAAAAATATAAAAGCAGGAAAAGTATTAAGATTTAATAACTAATAAGATTATAATGTATTTAAATGAAATTAACTCAAAAGAAATTATTCCTGGACTACATGGAAAGATAGTTCATGGTGATAGCATTAGTTGGGCATTTTGGGATGTTGAGAAAGGAACTGTGGTTCCAGATCACAGTCATTTTCACGAACAAATTATGCATGTTGTGGATGGTGAATTCGAAATTACATTAAACGGTAAAACATCATTACATAGATCAGGATCAGTAGTTATTATTCATTCAAATATTTTACACTCAGGTAAAGCTTTAACTAATTGTAAATTAATGGATGTATTTAGTCCAGTAAGAGAAGAATATCGTTAAAATGGAAATATCTTTAATTGGAAAACAAGCTTTAATAGGAGGTAGTTCAAAAGGAATAGGACTTGCTATAGCAAAACAATTAGCTATCTCAGGAGCATCAGTTTGCCTAATGGCAAGAAATAAATCTAAAATGAAAGAAATTGTTAAAAACCTTCCATCAGATAAAAAACAAAGACATCATTTTTTGCAAGTAGATTTTTCTGATTTTAATAGTTTCAAAGAAAAAATTGATGCTTTTTTTGTAGAAAATAAAATTGATATTCTAGTTAATAATACTCAAGGCCCTCCGTCAGGAAATTCACTATCAAAATCAATTCAAGATTATCAAAGTTCTTTCGACCTTTTATTTAAAAATATTGTTTACACTACCTCATTAGCTTTATCAAATATGAAGATTCAAGGATGGGGAAGAATAATTAATATCGCTTCAGTTTCTGTTCGTGAACCATTAAATTATTTAGTATTGTCTAATACTATTCGTGCAGCAGTGGTTACATGGGGTAAAAGTCTTTCTTTAGATGTTGCTTTGGACGGTATAACAGTTAATAGTATTTTAACAGGATATTTTGATACCGAAAGAAGAGCAAAATTAAAT
>Ga0308016_10001954_pt1 | contig 10022 bp, 11 predicted proteins | sample Neamet233_FD_203129 | JGI IMG/M metagenome (GOLD analysis project Ga0308016, IMG submission 203129) | Marine microbial communities from water near the shore, Antarctic Ocean - #233 | ecosystem: Environmental > Aquatic > Marine > Unclassified | place: Southern Ocean | collected 2014-07-28
AGACTCGATAGAAATCGAAAATTGTGGGGGGGGGTTAGAGCATGACTAACATCGTCGAAGCCAAATCGCTAAGAAAGAACTACGGTAACTTTACTGCTTTAGATGGGGTGGATTTAACTATCCCCAAAGGTGCCATAAGTGGACTTATCGGCCCTAATGGTGCAGGTAAGACGACAACTCTAAAAGCATTAGTAGGACTCTGCGATGTTGATGGTGAGCTTAGTGTCGCCGGTCGCGACCCTCGAATTGCGCGGCACAAATTAATGGAAGATGTCTGCTTTATAGCAGACGTGGGTATTCTGCCGAAATGGCTAAAAGTTTCTCATTTAATAGATTATGTGGAAGCAGTACACCCCAGATTCGATCGTAAGAAGGCGGAGAAATTTCTTAGCACTACAGACATTCCTGCAAATAAACGGATTAAAGATTTATCTAAAGGCATGGTGACACAACTTCATCTCGCTTTAGTGATGGCGATTGAGGTTCAATTACTTGTCCTCGATGAACCGACTCTCGGCTTGGATATAATTTACCGAAAAGAATTCTACGATCGTTTGCTTAATGATTTTTACGATGGGAATCGAACGATTATTATCAGTACGCACCAGATCGAAGAGATAGAAACGTTGCTCTCGCATCTGGTATTTATAAATAAAGGCAAGATAGTCCTCGACTCCTCAATGTCCGACCTGTCCGATATTTATACCGAAGTCCTGGTCGATGCAGACATGGTAGAACAAGCCGAAGCTCTGCAGCCTCTCTATGTTAAGGAATTTCTAGGGAAAAAATCTTACACTTTCGAATCCGCTTCTAGAGAACAGCTTAAGAATCTGGGTGAGTTGCACACTCCAAGTGTTGCCGATCTTTTTGTAGCCAAATTGAAGGAAGAAAAACATGAGTAAATTTGCAGTACTTCAATTCTACGCGCTGTTAAAGCGGGAAGTGCTAGAGCACCGAAATATATTTATTGGTGCCCCAGCCGTGCTCGCCTTGCTTCTTTTAGTTGCAACGGCATGGGTAGCTACGCAGATAGATCAGATCCAATTGGCTGAAGGGTTGCGCTTCGTATCGGTTTTATTTGATGGGTTTTCGCCACTCGATATGGCGCCCTTTGTCATGCTGTTGGCGATACCCTTTTGCCTGACACTTTGTGTGTGTAGCGTTATTTACCTCATCAACACGTTGTATCAAGATAGAAAAGAGATGAGTGTTTTGTTTTGGCAGTCTATGCCTGTATCGAATCTTCAAACGGTGCTTTCTAAAATCGTTGCTATTGTTCTGGTTGCGCCAATTTTTTACGTTTTGATTATATTTGCGATGTATCTGATAGCGATAGCTTGGTTAACGATACTAGGAATCATCAGTGACATGGATTTGGTAGGCATTGGTTACCTGTTCCTAGCTGCTATTGCCAGCGTGGTGCTGATTTATATTTCTGCTGTCGTGACAGGCCTTTGGTTGCTTCCATTCGTAGGATGGTTGCTCCTATTCTCGGCGTTCGCGAAGAAGACCCCTCTGTTATGGGCCGGTGGTGTCTTTATACTCGTAGGGTTTCTCGAAGATTTCATATTCGGCACGCAGTTCTTAGCAGATCAGGGGAAGTTGCGAACATTAGATCCAAGACAATATCTAATCTTCGATTTTCAAAACGTAATAGAGAAGGTTTTTAATTACGATACACTTTTTGGAATTGTGGTTGGCTCTATATTGATCGCCGGCGCAGTATTTATGCGACGCTTTACGGACTAGGAGGAGAAAGGCATGGAAGATTTAATATTAAGGAACCGCTATACACTCTTGGTAGTCACCTTGATTGTTTACATGGGTGTCTTGGTGGCAGAGGGCATGATTACAGGCCGCGAAGCGAGGGTCATCGAGTTCGAGAATTTTTACTTCGAACTCGATGACTTTAACAGCATCGATTTTGAGGGTTTCAGAGAGACAAGAACCGTAAATGAAAATACTCGTGTAGATTTTGATGACACAGATGATGTGTAGAGGAAGAGCCCTCTATTGAAAGGCTCATCTCTATCTACTAAGTGTTCCATCGCTCGAAATGGGCCAAATCAGTAGTTTAGATTAAGTATAAATTGAATCCACAGCAGATATCACCATGACAGGCAGCAGCCGTGATGAACGTCGCCGCTCGCCCGAGAGCAGTGGTTTTACCTAATTAGTTAGAAAGATATCAAAAATCCTAAGGCCCTCTGCCTTAGGATTTTTTTTTGCCGTTTTTTTGATATGCAGCTATAGACGACAAAACTGCCGCTGTTATTTTGGAGTCGATACAAAGAGAAGGAGGCGCGAGGGTACTTGATAACCAAGGGCGGTCACGGCGGTACTTTTTGTGGTAATCCTCTTAGCTGTGCTGTAGCAGTCGCGGTATTGGATCATCTGCGAGCTCAAAATATTGCGGATAAGGTCGCCAGATCTGGGAAGCTTATGATCGATGGACTGCATGAGCCAATGGATATGTATCCAAGTTTAGTCGGGCCGATTCGTGGGAAAGGTCTTCTTTGTGCCTTCGAGTTAGACTCAGACTCAGACTCAGACTCAGACTCAGACCCAGACCCAGACCCAGACCCAGACCCAGACCCAGACCCAGACCCAGACCACATGATGACTAAAGTGACAGAAGCCGCAATCAGCAGAGGGCTATTGGTCACTCCAACTCGGAATCGGGTTATCCCATTGACTCCTGCACTGATCGTAACCCAGCCCGAGATGGTTAGAGGGCTGAAATTACTGGAATCACTGCTGGCGTCAGTTGTTACGAGGCATTGAGTAAAGTAGACTGATTTGCTCGAGCAAAACACAAATTGAATTGGATAGATAATGACAAAAAATACTCAAGTATTTCTGGCGCAGCGGCCAGTCGGTGAGCCGAGTGACGAGAGCTTTGGTTTTCGCGAGGTCGATATTCCTGAATTGGTAGACAATCAAATTTTAATCCGGGTTTGCTGGCTTTCACTCGATCCCTATATGCGCGGCCGCATGAATGACGTTAAATCCTATGCCGACCCTCTGCAGATTGGTGATGTGATAACTGGTGAATCAAGCGGCGTGGTGATTAAGTCTACATCTGCCGCTTTCGCAGAGGGAGATACTGTAGCGGCGCATATGGGCTGGCAGTCGCATCTAGTAGCGAACGCAGATGACCCGCGCTTAATGAAGATTGATGCGAATAACGGCAGTCTGTCGGCTCATCTGGGCGTCGTTGGTATGCCGGGCAGGACTGCATACTTTGGTCTCACTGAAGTAGGTAAGCCGCAGCCTGGTGAAACTCTAGTGGTTGCCGCCGCATCTGGAGCTGTGGGCTCTGCTGTGGGACAGATAGCTAAGATAAAAGGTTTACGTGCTGTAGGTATTGCTGGTGGGCCAGAGAAATGCCGTTATGTGAAAGAAGAGCTGAAGTTCGATGCATGTATCGATTACAAAGCGGATAATTTTGCTGCAGAGCTGGCCGCGGCTTGTCCAGATGGTGTGGATATCTATTTTGAGAATGTCGGCGGCGATGTAACTAAGGCCGTGGCTCCCCTATTAAACTCTGGAGCGCGAGTGCCAATCTGCGGTTATATTTCAAATTACAATGATGAGGATATAGCGAATTCAGAGACCCCGATGCGCATACTTAAAGGCTTGGATCCAGTGCCAGAGAACCGATTTTTTGTCGTGACCGAATGGCGCGATCGCTGGGTGGAAGCGACTAGTCAACTTGGAAGTTGGATTCAGAACGGGAAGCTAAATTATAGAGAGAGTGTCGGTGTCGGCCTAGAGAATGCACCCGAGTATTTTCGCGGAATGTTGAAGGGTAAAAACTTCGGCAAGCAATTAATTAAAGTTTCGGACGAGGACTAGTGCCACAACAAGGCGTAGAAAATTATGTGACGGCTTCACTGTTTTCTCTTGAGGGGAAGACAGCGCTAGTGACGGGCGGTAGTTCGGGGCTAGGGCTAATAATGGCAAAAGGCCTTTTATGCAATGGTGCTCGGGTAGTTATAGCCTCGCGCAGTCAGGAAAAATGTGACATGGCGCTTGCTGAGCTGTCTGAATTCGGAGATTGCTGGTCCCTGGCAACCGATGTTACTGTGAGTCGAGATCGCGCCCGGCTCTTGCAGTTCGTTGAATCGAAATTAGGTGGCCTCTCGATTCTCATCAATAATGCGGGTGCGAACTGGGGCGCGAAGCTCGAAGACTATCCAGATGAGGGTTTTGAGAAAGTTATCAATACAAATCTTTCGGCAGTATTTTCTCTGACCCGGGATGCTGTCCCTCAGTTAGCCAAATCTGCGCTTAAAGATGACCCTTCTCGTGTAATTAATATCGGATCAATGGATGGCATACACGTGCCGATTGTTCAGCGAACACCCACGTTCGCCTATTCTGCTAGTAAGGCGGCCCTGCATCATCTTACGCGCAGTTTCGCAGTGGACTTGGCTCCACGTCATATCACAGTCAACGCGATAGCACCGGGCTTCTTCGAATCGAAGATGACCGACTACGTGTTCGAACACTATAAACAAGATATTGAAGACGACTGTCCTCTGCATCGCGTGGGCAAGCCAGAGGAGATTGTGGGGATAGTGACCTATCTTGCTTCCCGTGCTGGCGCCTATACCAATGGAACTGTGATACCGGTGGATGGTGGGACGAGCATTTCAAAAGGAAAACGACCCTGGACCGAATGACAATTGCAATTGTTTAGATTGGGCTTTGTGGTTTAGGAAAAGAATTAGTCTTTGAAGGAATGGAGAGAGCATGAGTTTATTTGGCCTAGAGGGCAAAGTAGCAATTATAACGGGCTCGACTAAGGGTATTGGTTTGGCGATTGCAAATCGAATGGCAGAACAAGGCGCGAAGGTTGTTATATCTAGCCGCAATCAAGATGCCTGCGATGAGGTCGCGGCAGCTATCCGAGAGAAAGGCTTTGAGGCCATCGCCATCGCCTGCAATATCAATTATACGGAACAACTACAGGAGCTGGTTGTTAAGACCGAGGAGCAGCTCGGTAAGGTCAATGTGCTGGTTTGCAACGCAGCCCTGAATCCTTATTTTGGTCCATCTCAGGATATTCCAGACGCAGCCTTCGACAAGGTAATGCATGCTAATATAGGGAGCGTGCATAGGCTTTGTCAGCGGGTGCTTCCTGGTATGGCTGAAACCGGCGGTGGTGCGGTGATTATCGTGTCTTCAATCGGTGGACTCAAGGGTACTGATGCGCTCGGTGCCTACGCGATATCGAAGGCTGCGGATATGCAGATCGCACGCAACTTGGCGGTCGAGTGGGGGCCGAAGAATATTCGGGTTAATTGCATAGCACCGGGGCTTATAAAGACAGACTTTGCGAAGGCGCTCTGGGAAAATCCAGAGATATATGAGGCGACAGTATCCAAGTACCCACTGCGTAGGATCGGCGAGCCAGATGAGATCGCTGGTGCTGCGGTTTTTCTCGCATCGGATGCAGGTAGCTTTACTACAGGACAAACAATCGTGATCGACGGTGGAGGCACTATTGCTAGCTGATCATTAGTTGATCGTAAGTTAACAAAATACAGTCAGTTTTAATTGGGATTAGGGGAAGAATAAATGATGGACTTAGAATTATCGGAAAAACTAGTCGAAGTACGTGAAAAGATTCGTACTTTTGTTGAAGAGAAAGTGGCGCCTGTAGAGGTCGAGTATCACAACGAAGTGAGTGTTGGTGATCGCTGGTCGCATACACCGCGTCAAGATGAAATTATGGAAAGTTTAAAGGCGGAAGCACGTAGGCTTGGAATGTGGAACTTCTTCCTACCGGAAAGCCAAGGTGGCGCAGGAATATCTAACCTGGACTACGCTCATCTGGCCGAGATCATGGGTAGAAGCAGGCTCGCCTCGGAAGCCTTCAACTGCAGTGCGCCTGATACTGGAAACATGGAAGTGTTGGAACGCTACGGTTCCGAAGAACAGAAGAAAGAATGGTTGGTACCGCTCTTGGCAGGCGAAATTCGCTCTGCATTCGCTATGACTGAGCCGGGAGTCGCGTCTTCGGATGCAACAAATATTTCAACTAGCGCCGTATTAGATGGTGATGAGTGGGTGATTAGCGGCGAGAAGTTCTACATTTCGGGTGCCGGTGATACGCGTTGTAAGATTATGATTGTTATGGTGGTCACGGATCCAGATGCGCCTAAACATACTCGCCAGTCTCAAATCCTTGTGCCTATGGATGCTGAGGGTGTTGAAGTCATTCGCCCAATGCACGTATTCGGACGAGACGATGCACCTCACGGACACATGCATATCAAATATCATAATGTTCGTGTGCCTCAGAGCAATATTATTCTTGGTCGTGGTCGCGGGTTTGAGATTGCGCAAGGGCGCCTAGGCCCAGGCCGAATCCATCACTGTATGCGTTCAATCGGAGCGGCAGAGAAAGCATTGGACCTAATGTGCAAGCGTGCAGTTAGCAGAGACGCCTTTGGAAAGCCGCTCGCTGAATTGGGTGGTAACTACGATATTATTGCCGATAGCAGAATCGAAATAGAAATGTGTCGGCTACTCACCTATAAGGCAGCATGGTTGATGGATACTATTGGTAATAAAGCTGCACGCGACGCGATCTCTCAGATCAAAGTTGCTGTGCCAAATATGGCTTTGCGTGTTATCGATCGCGCGATCCAGATGCACGGAGCGGCAGGCGTTTCGCAAGATTTTCCACTCGCTGCATTGTGGACAGGTCAGCGCACATTGCGTCTTGCTGACGGACCTGATGAAGTTCACCGCCGTGTGATCGCAAGAAAGGAATTAGCGAAATACAATTAAAGCGTTGGTTCTTAACAGGCCTAGGTGCCTGGTTTGGACAAAGTAGCAAAAAAGGGAGCCTCGGTTCCCTTTTTTGTAAGTGAAGTTAAACTCATTGGATGGTTGTCAATTGACGCCATAGTACAGAGCGTAACTAGTTTGAAAATCGTGAATAATACAGTTGCAGCTATAATTCCTACCTACAATAGGTTAGCCACGCTGGGCCGTGCGCTAGAATCTGTCTTTACGCAATCACGGCAGGCAGATGAGGTCTGTGTTGTGGATGACGGCTCTACAGATGGTACTGAAGAGCTCGTCAAAGCCCAATACCCAGACACGATCTACATTAGGCAAAAAAATAGTGGGGTTAGCTCGGCAAGAAATAAAGGCGTCGGAGCAACGACTAGTAAGTATCTATCTTTCTTGGATTCGGATGATGAATGGCTACCAAAGAAGCTAGAGATTCAGCTCTCAGCTCTTCAGGCAGAGCCTAATTTTAAGCTGGTTCACAGTGATGAGATTTGGATTCGCAATGGTAAGCGCGTCAATCAGATGGATAAACATAAGAAAAGAGGAGGAGAACTGTTTACCCATTGCCTTCCTCTATGTGTGATCTCACCGTCATCCGTAGTTATGGAAAGATCGCTATATGTTGACTTGGGTGGCTTTGATGAATCATTGCCAGCGTGCGAAGATTATGATTTATGGCTGCGAATCTGTAGCCGAGAGCAAGTCCTTTATGTAGACACGCCCTTGCTTAGAAAATATGGAGGACACGAGGACCAATTGTCTAGGCAACACTGGGGGATGGATAGGTTTCGTGTACAGTCGCTTGTTAAGCTACTTAGCAGTAGCGTACTAGAATATGAGCAAGAACGTCTGGCCAGGATGACCTTGTTAGAGAAGGTAAGCATTTTGAGAAATGGTGCTTTAAAGAGGGGCAAGACTGAGAATGTAAAATACTACGAGAAATTATTACTCGACTATGGCGAAGTGTCGGAGAGTTGAATGATTGAATATGTGAAACATACCATGCCTGTGAATATAGTCGTAGCACATGGGCTCGAAGCTAAGGCTCTTGTAAAAATACTAGGGCTAGAGCGGCATCAATCTCCTAGTGAATTCGTAGAGTACAGCCATTCTAATAAGCTGCATCTTCTCGTGTCTGGTATAGGCAAAGAGGCGGTAGCAGCAGCAGTAACGTACCTAGGTGAGCAGCAATCCTTTGATGAAGGAGAGAATCGAGCCTGGCTGAATATTGGTATTGCCGGCCACCGAGATGCTCCGTTAGGTAGTGCCTGGCTTGGCAATAAAATTACAGATCAGAGCTCAGGCGCTAGCGCGTACCCGTCACAACTCATCAAAGGAGTCGATGTTGGTAGTGTGGTCACTGTCGATGAGCCGGAGAACTCGTATCCATTGGATGCGGCTTATGAAATGGAGGCTTCTGCATTTTTTTCTGAGGCGACTAAATATTCGACTGCGGAGCTGGTGCAGGTTTTTAAAGTAATTTCAGATAATTTGAAAAATCCTATAAGTGAAATCGATTTACAGGTTGTCCCAGGGTTGATCGCAGCACAAGCGCCTCAGTTACTGGCATTGATAGAAAGAATGAGCGTAATCGTCCAGCAGCATAATTTTAGCCAGCGGCTACCGAATTACTATCATGAGATATGTTTAAAAATTCGTCTAACAGTAAATCAAAAATTACAATTAAGACGTCTTTGTCAGCGTTACAAGGCATTAGGTTTGGAAGAAAAATTAGAAAGAGTTGCTGACCTGAAGGCTGGTAACGCTAGGCAAATTATACAACAGCTTGCAGAGCGTATTGACAGGATAAGCGAAGCTTAAGCTCGCGATTAGAATATTATGTTTTCGACAATCTACATCGAAGAAGAAGTTTTTGATTCGGCTCGAGTAAGTGGTTTACTTGACCGATTTGAGCATGTCCCACAAGTTATTTGTGATCGCTATGGTGAGGTTTTCAACCGTAAGTCGCAAAATTTTCGTCTACAAAAAATGGCGCCAGCACTGATACTCGCAAAAAAATATGGGAATAAAATTCTATCTGTACCCTCCGGATACGGGTATAACGACAGCAAGAGTTACTACTTTTCGCACATGCTGAACTGTGTTTACGATTGCCGGTATTGCTTTCTACAGGGAATGTACAGCTCTGCAAACTACGTCTTGTTTATTAATTTTGAGGATTTCGAAGAAGCGATCGTTGAGAAGATAGAAGAGAATAATGGCGGTGGGGTTTATTATAGCGGTTACGATTGCGATAGCTTGGCTCTAGAGCCAGTCAGTAATTTCTGCAGTCATTTCCTGCCAGTGTTTAGATGTTATCCCGAGGCAGAATTAGAGATCAGGACGAAAAGCACACAGATTCGAAATCTGCTCGATACTGAAGTTGTTAAAAACTGTGTAATTGCAATGAGTTTCACGACTAGTGAAGCTGCACGGCAGTGGGAGCATAAGGTTCCTTCAATAGAAAAGAGGTTAGAGGCGTTGCACAAATTGCAGCTTGCGGGTTGGAAGGTTGCGATCCGGTTTGAGCCACTCATCCTTGGTGGTGAGGGGTTGGCGCCCTATGAAGCTCTTTTCGCTCAAATATTTTCAAAGCTCGATGTGCGGAAGATTCATTCGGTTAGTAGCGGCTTGTTTAGAATGCCAGTCGATTTTCATAAAAAAATTGTAAAGCTCTATCCTGATGAAGAGCTATTTGCGCGGCCGACGGAAATAACAGATGGAATGATTGCATTAAAGAGTGTGCAGGAAAGCTCGCAATTGGTTGCGATAGAAAAACTTCTGTTAAGTTATGTCTCGTCTGAGCAATATTATCGCTGTGCGTAATCTTTTGGGAAACTATGGAGAGTGAGAATTTGAATAATCCGAGCAACATAAAATTGGTAGTAGTAACTGGCGCCTCCTCGGGAATAGGTTTGGCCTTGGTGAAGGCAATGTTGGCGGAAGGGTATGCAGTATTGGGGGTCGCTAACAATTTTGACAAGGCGAGATTGAGTCACCCAAATTTTAGCAGCCGGAGTATTAATTTAGCTGACCTTGATGCGCTTCCGGAGGCTATGTCCTCATTGCTAAATGAAATTGAAATACCGATAAAGGCCTTGATAAACAATGCAGGCATAGGGCGCATGGGGTTCCTAGAGCAGCTATCTGTAAAAGACATTAGACTTGTTATGGATACCAACTTAACGAGTCAGGTAATTGTGACTAAA
>Ga0308016_10001962_pt1 | contig 10004 bp, 7 predicted proteins | sample Neamet233_FD_203129 | JGI IMG/M metagenome (GOLD analysis project Ga0308016, IMG submission 203129) | Marine microbial communities from water near the shore, Antarctic Ocean - #233 | ecosystem: Environmental > Aquatic > Marine > Unclassified | place: Southern Ocean | collected 2014-07-28
ACAAGTTGAGCTCTGAAGAAAAAGTGCAAATTTCACTCGATTTGGAACAGTTGACTCTAAGCTCTGATAGTAGGTTAAGAACAGAGCAATCATTTTATTCTGACAGTATTTCTCACATGGTTCATGCGGATTCCAACGGCTTTCTTGAAGGTGAGACAAAAACTCTTTATAGTCTTGGAGTTTCGATGCTTGCAGATGATGCAAAACCAACTTCTGATGGAACTGGTGACTCAACTAACATTGGACGTAAACAAACGGACGGTTGGTACAGTGCGGCTCGTTTTCACAAGAATCTGACACCCTCCCGGGAAATTGTAGAAAAAGCCTGTCATAGGACCTTACGCAAACTTGGTGCAGTCAAACCGGCAAGCCAGGAAGTCCCTGTAGTATTTAGTTCTGAAATGGCTCAAAGTTTTCTGGGTAAAATAGCCTCTGCATTAATGGGCGAAAATCTTTTTCGCAAGCAATCCTTCCTCTTGAATCGGCTAAATGAATCTATTGCAGATTCTAAAATAAACCTGATAGATAATCCTTTACTTCCAGGAAAACTGGGGAGTCGTCACTTTGACAGTGAAGGAGTTGAGGCCAAACCTTTAGTTTTGATAGAAAATGGTGTACTGAAAAATTATATGCTCTCTACATATTCTGCAAATAAACTTGGAATGACTTCCAACGGTCACTCTGGAGGGATTTCCAACTTGATTCTTAAACTTGGTGATTATCCGGAAGAGGAATTGATTGCAAGCGTCAAAAACGGATTGTATTTGACCTTTATGTCAGGTCAGGGAGCAAATATTGTTACAGGAGATTTCTCTAGGGGGGCACAGGGAATTTGGATTCGTGAAGGGAAATTGGCTGAGCCGGTAAGTGAATTTACTATTGCAGGTACTTTTACTGAAATGTTGAATAATTTGAAAATGATTGGCAGTGAAGTTGATGAAAGAAGCTCAATTCTCACACCATCTTTTAAAATTGACAAAATGGCAGTGAGCGGAACCTGATAAATCAGGAAGAGCTTACCAAGTCTCGGACAGTAGACGCAGAATGTTCAAGCAAAGATGTTCTAAACTGTTCCCCGGAAATTCCCTGTTGGCGCAATTCTTTGGCTGTCAGTTTAAGTCCTTCCAGATATTCGAGTACAGCAAATTCAGATACATCCTGATTTAGTAATTTTTCGGTACCTTCGTACATTGCAACTATCAAAGTTTGATGTTGATTGTCTCCTAAGGCAAAGCGCATAGGTATAGTTCCTTGTTCAAAATGTTGACGGAAACTGCGAATATTTTCAAATGAAAGTCTTTGACTTCCTGATACAGAAGAAAGAGTTCCATTACCTTTTTCAGTAAAATTTAGCGGAATTGCAGATTTTGTTTGGCTTACATTCATTGTATTGTAATGATTAGCAGTGGATTTGAGGTTCTTATATTCACAACAAGTGTGATGCAAACACCATGAAATTTTCACTCAATTACTAAAGGTTAATGAATAATCCCCGTAAAATTTTGGTAATTCGTTTTAGTGCACTGGGTGATTTGGTGCTGACTTCACCAATATTTAGGGAATTGAAGCGTATTTATCCTGATTTAGGAATTACATTGCTGACTTCATCAAGACAAGGCACTGTCCTTGATAACAACCCTCACATTGATCAAGTCATCAGGTACAGTAGAAATGGATCCGGTGTTTTGCTGAAAACCTTGATACAAAAATTACGGAAGGAAAGATATGACCTGATTTACGATGCTCACCGTTCTTTGAGAAGTATTTGGATTGTCTGGAACCTCTCCGGATTCGGGCTTTTTAAATATCCGCAAGTTTGGTCCATCGATAAGCGAAGTTGGAAACGGGATTTACTCATTCGTTGGAAACTAAATTTTCTCAAAAAAACACCTTCTCAACGTCAGCACCTGCTTCGTCCTTTACAGGAACACACAAAGTTGGAATTGAATAACCAGACTGAACTATTTCCGGACAAAAGTGCTGTTTTACTAATTCAGGAATTTCTAAAAAATAACAACATTCTTCCCAAACGATTTGTTGCTATAGGTCCGTCTGCATCCTATCCTCTGAAATGCTGGCCACTGACTTATTTTAATGAAGTGATTTCAAGTTTGCTTGAGCAAGGTTGGTCTGTAGTACTGGTCGGGGGTATAGGTGAAAAAGAAACCATTCAACTGGAAAAAGAATTTTCAGGGAAGGTACAAAGCGTAGCAGGCCGGTTTTCTCCACTTGAAACTGCTGAATTGCTTAGGCAAGCCAACATTGTTGTTACTAACGACACTTCTATTGGTCACCTGGCGGAGTCGATGCGTACCCCTGTTATTGTTTTGTTTGGAGCAACTGTGAGAGAGTTTGGCTATGCTCCATTTTTGGAAGAAAGTAAAATGCTGGAAACAGAGGAAGTACTGAGTTGCCGCCCATGTTCCCGTGATGGCCGTGGTAAATGCAGTAATCCAGACTATTTGCGCTGTTTAACCACGATTACTCCTGAAATGGTTTTGTCCCTAATTCCGAAGACTAAAACTAATTAGTGCTTAATAAAAAAGTTTTTCTTTTGTAATCTCAGACTTGATCCGGGATCCAAAAACTGTTTTTTAAGCATCAACTAATTATTGTTCCGCAGATTCAGTTTGACTGCTTTCTTGAGTAAACTTTGTATTGACTTCCTGCAGGTTCAACCGGCCGGCATCAGACATATCCCGCATAGATTGTACAAACAATTTGCGGGCTGCACGGACTTCTTCTGAATCCGGTGATTTCGTTTTTAGTGAAGAAACGAGGGCAGGACGGCTTTTTTCTGGGAAACACATGATTGCTGCTTCCTTGATTTTTGAGGTAGTACCAGAAATTGCAGTTATCACATCATCAGGTTGTAATTTTCGTACAACTTCCAGCAATATATCTTTTGGAACAACTGGTATTGACTCAAAAATAAAGCAATGACTTTCAATGTTCTCGCTGAGTTTTATGTCTGAAGAACGCAAGCCGTTAATCAGTTCCTGCCTGGTTGTATTGTCCAAATCACCAAGGACATCTGCAATGAATTTTATTCCATCAACTCCAACTGTTCCATCATCAGGTACATGTCTGGCTTTTTCTGCAAGGTTGTAGCCAATCTTCTCCACCAGTTCAAGGGGAAGTTCGTGGAGTTTCCCCAATTCCAATGCCACTTTTGTACGCTCGTCTTTTGATAAATCACGTAATAATTCAGCAGCCTCATCACTTTCCAAACGCCCAAATATAAAGGCTTTTATTTTTGCAGGTTCGTCTTTAACCAAAAAACCGATTTGTGATGTAGTAAGCTGATCCATGAAACTGAATGGATTTGATTTATTTTGTTCGGGATCAGTTAACTGTTTTGTAAGAAAGAATTTCTGTATGTCCTTTAACATCTCATTCTCTTCTTCAGGTGAAGAACTAGCCTCATCCGCTAATTTTTCCAGATCTAAATAAGTATTTTGAGGTATAGTACCTGAGAAAAGTTTTCTTGACGTACTCATTCCTAGAGAAGCGATCAACTGGGTAAGCATGTCCATCGATTGTTTGTCCCGAGACATTTCTTGGACTAATTCTTGTTTCCAGTCATCACGACCAATCATTTGTTTAATAATTTCTTGAATGAGTCGCTCGTTGTCTGAGATTAGGACAGCATCATTTAACTGGTTTTCATGGTTTTCATGACTATTTAGGAGTTTAGCATTAGTATCCGCAATTGAAACAAAACCTTGATTAGGAGACGAAGGTAATTGAGGTGTTTCAGATTGAGGAGGCATCAGGGCAGGGAAACCTTCTTGTTGGGTTGAGATTGCTTTGAATTTTCTTAGTTTCAAGAGAACCCAGAAAAACAAAAGAATAAGAAACAACAACATTCCGGCAAGAATTTTTTCAATATCGCTCATTCTCAGCCAAAACGGTTCTTCCTCCAGTGATTTTCCATCTTGTTCTTCAGACGGTTCACCACTTTGCAATGCAACTTCTATATCTTTTGGGTCATCTTCCGGGAGGGCTTTCGCCATTGGATCTGGTAAACCTGCTGAAGAAGGATCACCAACCTGCTCAGGAAATGGATCACTAGGCAAAATTGGCACAAATATCAGTTCGTCTCCACGCTCATAATCAAGTCCACTGAGGATAGGTACAATTTCACCAATGTAAGTGTTTACTGAAGGTGAAACTTCTTTGTGCATCACCAAATCTACACGCATCCGTGTGATTTCCCAGTATTTAGCACCTGAACCTACCGAATCATTGAGTTGTCCGAATCCTGGAAGTGCCTCGTTTGCTATACTACTGCCTGTGGAACGTTCCTCTCCAAACAGTTTTACCCGCAGTACGTAATCCTTAGTATCCAGGTAATATTTGAGACCATTGCGGATTGCTTCTTCAATTTCAAACTGCCGGACACTTAGTGACTTGACACGTTCCTGTGCTTCAAGGGATAAGGGAGGGTTGAGCAAAAATAAAATTATTAAGGATACTAAAATAGATTTAAAAACCCTTTTAAGTCTCATGAATTTGCTTTTCTGTATCCTTGAAAACATTTTTGTATTCATTGTTACCTTGACAAACGCATGAGATATTTTTTCAGACCTTCATTTGTTGGATCAAGTTCAAGTGAGTGCTGCCAATTTTCTATTGCCATTCTATTCCATCCGAGACGATAGTAAACTGAACCCAGCATAGCAAAAGCTTGTGAGGAGAAGGGATTAAGTTCAATCGCTCTTCTAAGAGCAGTAATAGCAGCATCATAATCTTCCTTCAAATATGCTTTTCTAACCTGTAACAAATAACGTGCTGTTTCAACCCGAGTCTTCTGGTCTATCCGACGGGGTTCTGGATCAGGTTCCAATATAGCTTCCGGCTTATCTTCAAGTGTTTCATTGTCTTTTTTCTGCTCATCCAGCTCAAGTTCTCCCTCACCTGCATCCGGCTTTATTTTATCTGTTATCCCCTCATCCGGCTTTTTATTATCTGTTTTCCCTTCATCTCCATCTTCCTTTTTGGCCAGTTCTGCTGCAGCGTTATCAAGAGTATTTACTGAAGATTTAGCGGGTGTTGTAAACGGGACATGGACCATTCTTAGAACGTCTCTGCCGGTTAAATTCAGGAATCTGATTCGCTCGTCCAATATTTGTCGTATGACTTCCACATTGAACAAAGAAACTGGAGTATTGACGACAGCAAATATTGTAGTGTATGGTCTTACTTGATTCACTATCCCAATTATTTTTTTAGACTGTGTTGGTACCCAGACATTATTTTCAAATCCTGGAAGCTTGACTTTAGAAATACTTTTATCCACTTTAGTGACAGGAACGGTTTCCAGAATATAACGAATACTAACCGTTACTCCTACGTAATCCTTAGGAAGTACCTCGCGAAAAATAATATCTATCTTTTTTTCTAGGTCCCGTTCAACTTTTCTTTGTTCCGGAGGTGGAGGAAGTTTTACTTCACCGTTATTGCTTTTGCTTCTATTGTCCTTATTTTTACCGCCTTGTCCTAAATCTTCATCTTCTTCTTCTTCCTTGATCAGCTTAAATGGAACAGCAAGGAGCTCTTCAAGGGATTGTTTTTTTTCTGCTGCCTCTTCTGCCTTTTCCGGAGATGGATCCTCTACTTGTGATTCATCCTTACCATCAGAACTCTCTTTTGCAGATGCATTATCACCAAAATTAAACGTCAGAAAACAAATAATCAGTAAGCTAAAAAGTGATGCAAGGTCACCTGAAATTGTGTCTTTTTTCATTCCTTACTCCAGGTTATTCAGCATTTGACGGACTTCTTTATCTTTTGGATCTAAACGTAGTACATGCCGCCACATTTCCAATGCCTCCTCTTTTTCTTCCAGGAGGAAATGCAAGGAACCTTTCATTTTTAAGATAAATATTTTGTCTGCTCTTTTAACTGCGACTTTCAAACCTTTTTCCGCCCATTCCAAACCTGAAACGTAATCTCCAGTTTGGAATGCTTCAAGAATCTTTATTCGATAATCTTTAAGTGCAGTGCGTTGTTCAGGCGAAATAGAATCAACAGAACGTTCAGGAAACTTTTTTCGGATAATTTTCAGAACATCGCCTCTTTCTGAATCAAAATTTATTGCTAGAGGAACAGCTTCCTTTAGGAAAGTATCAACTGAAGGCATAACAGTGTCATCGAGAAGTAAATTTATAGCCATCTTTATATTGCTGGCAGAAGGAGGGGTATTTTCAGTATTTTCAGTTTTTTCAATCAAAGAAAATTTTACATTTACAACAAAATCAGTTTTAGAGACATATTTCAACAATAACTCAGTAAGTTTCCTCCTTACAATTTGTTCTTCATATGGAGCAATACTGTCAGAAAATGGTTTCGGAAAAGAGCTGCGTTCGACTGAAACTGCATCTCCACGATCAGCATTGAAAAACTCCTGAGCAGGTATCAGTTTTTTTACAAATATCTCCTGTGTTTCAGGCAAGGTGTTGTCCAGTAAAACACTGACTTGAACAGATTTTAGGGCTTCCTTCAGCTCATGATTTTGCTTTACTCTTTCAGAGATTTCGTCATCATCCTCTACATTTTCAACGTTTGTATCAACATTAGATGTTTCAGAATCAAGCGGTAAGTTTTTCAGTTGCACTTCCTGTAACAATTTTTTGTCCCAATTAATTATTACAGAAACATTAAACCGTTCTGGCGAAAGGTAACGTGCGAGTAATTGATCTATATCTATTTTAAGACTTTGTTCAAAAGCAGCTGTTTTTAAAGTTAAGCCCTTGCTGGTTGCATCCTGTAAAGGTACTGCAATTACAAAATTAGGACTGTCAATGGGATGGATTAAGTTAGACTGGAGATCACCACGTTGTAAAACAATCCGCAGGAGGCGTTTATTGCCCTGAGTTTCTTCTATAACTGAAACATGATTTTTCCCACCACCAGTTTTCTGATTGAAAAGCACCTTTTTCTTCACAGGAAGCTCTTCTAAAGGCTCAATAGAATCTTCAGTTGAAGTGCTGCAACCGCCTAGACCCCCCAATAACAAGAGGCCAACTATAAATATTAGCAAAAACGAAAGTGAAGTTCGGCAATTGTTATTTGGTTTCATGACATTAAGTATATCTTTGGAACTCATAATTATAATTAGAATTCATCTCCACTGAATTTCCATCCAATTGAAACAATTGATGCACTTGAAGCAGTAGCACTTTCATCTGTTGTCAGCAAGGCCAGTAAATGGTAACTTAGCGTCAATTGTTCCGCAACAGAGACGGTAAAACCTGTTTTGAAGTATGCTGGATTACTGAATGGTGTAACAGTCATCATACCTAAACCCGCTATTAGCCCAAATGATACTTGGTCACCGCCAAAGTTGAAAAGGTCATATCCAATTGTGCCATCAATTAAAAATCCAGTGATTGCTTTCTCATATTTATCTGTCAAGTTGGAATTGTCATCACTCAAAAATGAAGCCCCTCCAGTTAAACTCCAGTCATTTGCAATTCTAATCATTTTTTCCCCACCGAGAATTCTAGCCTGGTGATCAACGGTGATTTGTCCAGATGAATCACTCGTAAATTTAATTGGGACCGTCATCTTGCCGTAGAAAGCATGTATGTAGGACCCACTTTTGGGCGGTGTTCCGGTCACAATTTTAGAAAAAACAATTTCTCCATTTTTTGCATCATATGCATTAAGTGAAATCGAGAGTTGTCCTTTACTGGTAAACAAGGCAATATCAAGGAATCCATTAACATTTAATTCTTTGGCAGTCTCTCGACGAAATTTGTCGTCCGCGATTCCACGACTAATTTTAAGAAAACTGCCAGAAATGTCGGTTCGAATTTGACTACATGCCTCGCAGATACTCACCTTCAACTTTATCTGACTTGTGAGTGTTTGTTGTAAACGTGCAGTAGCAACTTTGCGAAAACTACTTGGCAGTGTATCTCCGTATGAAATATTCGAAATCGCCACGGAACTGATTTTGGATCCCATACTTTGAACTGAGTCAACCATTTTCCAAGTGAGTTCTTCTAGCTGAGCAATCTGCTGATCTTTCCAGTATACATAGTCTGTCAATTCTTCTGCCAGTGCTGTGTTCATACTCAAGGACAAAATAAACAGAACCAGAATCAATTTATGCTTAAAATATTTCATTTGAAAATTGTCAAATACTTGGTGTGTTTTTTGCTGATTCTACTTAAGGAGAAAACAATTATAGACCTGTGAAACATTCTGCAACCTTCCTGCCAACATTGACTAAGTAAAATGCTAAATCGAATTGTTTCCTCTGAAAAAAATCAAATTGTGACTTTGAAAGTCGTTGATGAGTTGAGGCATGTAGATATCAAGCCGGCAATGCATGCACTTGAAAAGGGTATTTTTTCAAGTAATTCGGAGAAGATTAATCTGGATTTAAACAATTTGCAAGTCATAAGCCATGATACACAGGAACTCCTGGGATTAGTTATCAGGCACGTTCGACTGCAAAATATACCCATTACTATTTCCGGAAGTTCTCAGATTGATCCAGGAATTCTATTGTCGATTTCCGAAGGCAGACCCCAACTTCTTGAACAGCAGGAACAAGAAAAAGTTCCATTCAGGATAAAGCCAAAATATTTTTCTCGTTTCTCAAACCCTTTCTTTTCCAAAAGACGCAAAGATTTCACCAATCAGGATCTAATTGTTGAAACCGAGGAAGATCAAAATAAAGCGAACAACCAACCGAAATCTGGTCAGAATGAAAAGCAGGAAGAAGCAGAAAATACAGTTCGGGGAGTAGTTAATGAAAATTATTCACGCTGGCTTTTGTTAGGTTGGTTCCTTTTTTTTAGTTTTACCAGCGTGGCTATCACGTTATTGATTTTACTCTGGCCGGAGTATCAGTCCGGCAAAATTTATGATGTCTTATTGTCCGACAATAAATCATTTTTGTTTGTAAAAAGTGAAGTGGCACAAAGTTATTTAATGCAGACAACACCCGAGAGTTCCTTTATCCAGGCGGTAAAAAAAGAAAATTTAGCTGAAGTTGAAAGATTTATTGATGAAGGTGTTGATTTGGAACTGAAGGATCTCAATGGATATACACCTTTGATGCATGCGGTCAAACAGCAAAATACTGAACTGGTAAAGCTGCTGGCAGAATATGGGGCGAATGTTGACACTTCAGATGGACTTGAAGACACTCCACTGGTTTGGGCTTCTTCAATGAAAAATGAGGCCATTGTAAAAGTATTATTGGAACATGGTGCTGATCCGGATAAAGGTAATTTTACACCTTTAATGTGGGCTGCATATTATGGTAATTTACCGCTGGTAAAAATATTTTTGGAATCAAGGGCAAATCTGAATTCACGCACTAACGAAGGCTGGACAGCACTAATGTGGGCAGCTGAGAGGGGCAATTTGCAGGTGATTTGGGAACTGTTAAAACGAGGAGCAAGTGTTAATATGCAGAATAATAATGGTCAAACAGCTCTAATGCTGGCAGCAGGAAGAGGAAAAATAGGTTCAGTAGGTTTACTGCTCAATAAAGGTGGTGATGCATTTGTAGTAGATTTTAACAAAAAAACGGCTGCTGATTATGCCCGTTTTAAGCAACGAAATGAAGTTCTTCAAATACTTGAAAAGGAATTTGAATTACGGTGATGAGAACTGTTTTTACGTAACTGAAACTTTAATTTGCAGGAAGTGTTTGCAAAAGTGTAGACAAAACCCTGACAGCTTGCAGATTGTGTCCGCCTCCTGGGATAAGGATGTCAGCGTTTTGCTTGCTGGGTTCAACAAATTTTTCGTGCATAGGACGAACGGTAGCAAGATATTGTTTGGTTACTGATTTGACAGAACGTCCTCGCTCGTTGATATCACGATCCAACCTCCTGATGAATCTTAAGTCTGAAGGTACATCAACAAAGACTTTTAAATCCATTAATTCACAGAGTTGAGAATCATGCAGAACCAGGATTCCATCTACAATCAATATCTGGCAGGGGGATATTTTTTTTGTCTTGGAATTCCGCAAA
>Ga0308016_10001967_pt1 | contig 9998 bp, 8 predicted proteins | sample Neamet233_FD_203129 | JGI IMG/M metagenome (GOLD analysis project Ga0308016, IMG submission 203129) | Marine microbial communities from water near the shore, Antarctic Ocean - #233 | ecosystem: Environmental > Aquatic > Marine > Unclassified | place: Southern Ocean | collected 2014-07-28
TTAGGACCACTTATATTTTACAATTCATTCCTTTAGATTACAGTTAAATTACAGTCAATTTAACTTAAAAAAGGGGTGAGTATGTCTGATAATACACTTATACAAAATGATAAAGACCATGTTTGGCATCATTTAACGCAACATAAGGGCTTTGAGTCTACTGATCCAATGATGGTTTCTAAAGCGAAAGGGATGATTGTTACCGACACTAAAGGTAATGAATATCTTGATGGAACCTCTGGTGGTGTATGGACTGTAAACCTAGGTTTTGGAAGGGATGATATGGTTCAAGCTGTCAGTAATCAATTGACAAAAATTCCATACTTTGCGGGTTCTTTTGGTAACGAACCAGCCGCTGAATATGCAAAAGAAGTTACTTCGCTTATGCCAGGTTTAGACCGCGTTTATTACTCAAACTCTGGCTCAGAAGCTAATGAAAAAGGCTACAAAATGGTTCGCCAGCTTGCCCATTTTCATAATGATGGGAAAAAACATAAAATTATTTATCGTGACCGTGATTATCATGGCACAACAATTGGAGCTATGAGCTCATCTGGCCAAATTCAAAGAAAAAAACAATACGGTCCATTTGCACCGGGATTTGTTGAAATGCCACACTGCTGTTGTTATCGCTGCCCATATGGAAAAAAATATGGAGAGTGTAATATTGAGTGTGCTACTGTCCTTGAGGATATTATTAAAAAGGAAGGACCTGATACTGTAGGTTCAGTAGTTTTAGAGCCAATTACTGCAGGCGGTGGAGTTATTCCACCTGTTCCTGAGTATTTTCCAATTATTGAAGCAATATGCAGAAAATATGACGTTCTTCTTCATATAGACGAAGTAGTTTGTGGTCTAGGTAGGACAGGAAAATGGTTTGGCTACCAGCACTATGATGTTCAGCCTGATATCGTAACAACAGCAAAAGGCCTAGCTGCTGGATATGCTGCTGTATCAATTACAGTAACTACTGAAAAACTTTTTAACATGTTTAAAGAAGACCCAACTAATGTTGATAGCTACTTCCGAGATATTTCTACCTTTGGTGGGAGTACTGCTGGCCCTGCAGCTGCACTTGAAGTTTTAAAGATTATTAAACGTGAAAAACTTCTAGAGAATGTTAATGAAGTTGGAGAGCATCTTAAAAATAAATTACTTGAATTACAAGATAAGCATGAAATGATTGGTGAAGTTCGAGGAAAAGGATTGTTTTGTGGTGTTGAGCTTGTAAAAGATAGAGTAACTAGAGAGCCTGTTGATGAAACTGTTGCAGCTGGTATTGCTGCGCATTGCTTTAAAAATAAAGTGATGATTGGTAGAACTAATAGAAGTTTTGAAACTAATAATAATGTCTTGTTATTTAGTCCTGCATTCATATGCACTAAGAATGACATAGATTTAATCGTTGAATCTGTTGATAACGCCTTAGAAGCAAATAAATAGAAGAAGTTTAATTAATTTAATATAGGAATATTGAGATGATAATTGGAGTACCAAAAGAAATTAAAAACCATGAATATAGAGTTGGTTTGACGCCTAGAAGTGTTAAGGAGTTTGTTGGTCATGGTCACAAGGTTTTAGTTGAAACTAACGCTGGTACTGGTATTGGGGCAAGCGATGATGAATATGTAAGTTCTGGTGCTGAAATCATATCTACAGCTAAAGAAGTTTTTGCAATAGCTGATATGATTGTTAAAGTTAAAGAGCCACAAGCCATAGAAATTGCAATGCTTAGAGAAGGTCAAATTCTTTATACATATCTTCACCTTGCACCTGACCCTGAGCAAACAAAAGGGCTTGTAGAGAGTGGTGCTATTTGTATCGCTTATGAGACAGTTACTTCTCCTAGAGGCGGATTACCATTATTGGCTCCTATGTCAAAAGTTGCAGGAAGAATGGCTGTTCAAGCTGGTGCGCACTTTTTAGAGCAGCCAAATGGTGGAATGGGAGCTTTGCTTGGAGGCGTTCCAGGAGTAGATCCTTTAAATGTTGTTATTTTAGGTGGAGGCGTTGTTGGCGCTCACGCTGCTCACATGGCAGTTGGAATGGGTGCAGATGTCTGGGTTTTGGATAACAATCCTGATACATTAGAGCAACATTGGCAACAATTTGGCAGAAGCACGAATACTGTATTTTCAACTAAAAGTTCAGTAGAAGAGTATGTATTGCAAGCTGACTTAGTTATTGGTGGCGTATTGATTCCTGGCGCTGAAGCGCCAAAACTAGTAACCAGAGAAATGATTAAGGCTATGAAGCCTGGATCAGTTATTGTTGACGTCGCGATTGATCAAGGTGGTTGCTTCGAGACTTCAAAGGCAACAACTCACGCAGAGCCAACATACATAATTGATGAAGTAGTTCATTACTGCGTTGCTAATATGCCAGGTGGAGTTCCAAAAACATCAACCTACGCGCTAAATAATGTGACACTTCCATTTGGACTTAGTATTGCAAATAAAGGTGTTAAGCAAGCTCTATTAGATGATGAGCATCTAAGAGCTGGATTAAATGTACATAGTGGCCAAGTAACATGTCCTGAAGTGGCTCATGACTTAGGTTATGATTACGTTTCAGCGCTTGACATGCTTAATAAATAAATTAAAAAGGAGAACTATAAAATGGCAAAAATGACTTCGAGTGAGGCTTTTGTTGAAACAATGGTCGCTAATGATGTAACTGATATCTTTGGTATTATGGGCTCTGCGTTTATGGATGCAATGGATATCTTTGAGCCAGCTGGCATTAGATTTATACCTGTTGTTCATGAGCAAGGCGCTGCACACATGGCGGATGGATATTCAAGAGTAAGTGGAAGACATGGAGTGGTCATTGGTCAAAATGGCCCCGGTATTTCTAACTGCGTAACAGCTATTGCAGCAGCATATTGGGCGCACAGCCCGGTAGTAATTGTTACGCCTGAAGCTGGAACAATGGGGATGGGTTTAGGTGGATTTCAAGAAGCTAATCAACTACCAATGTTTCAAGAGTTTACTAAATATCAAGGCCATGTTGTTAACCCAATGAGAATGGCAGAATTTACTGGTCGCTGTTTTGATAGAGCGATGAGTGAGATGGCTCCAACTCAGTTAAATATTCCTAGAGATTATTTTTATGCAGAAGGTGAATTTACTATTCCTACTCCTCGTCGAGTTGATAGAGGTTCAGGTGGTGAAGACAGTTTAAATGAGGCTGTTGCTTTAATTGGTAAAGCTAAGTTTCCAGTTATTGTTTCTGGTGGTGGTGTAGTAATGGCTGATGGTGTTGATGAATGCGCAGCTTTAGCTGAGCGTTTAGGTGCGCCAGTAGTAAATAGCTACCTTCATAATGATTCGTTTCCTGCGAGTCATGATCTTTGGTGTGGTCCTTTGGGATATCAAGGTTCAAAAGCTGCAATGAAGTTAATTGCAAAAGCAGATGTAGTTATTGCATTAGGTACGCGTTTAGGTCCTTTTGGAACGTTACCTCAACATGGAATGGATTACTGGCCTAAAGACGCTCAAATTATTCAAATTGATGCAGATCACAAAATGCTTGGATTGGTCAAACCAATCAATGTTGGTATTTGTGGTGATGCTAAAGCAGTTGCAAGTATTCTTTGTCAAAAATTGGCATCTGAAACTCTTAATTGTGATTCTTCGAAAGCTGATAGAGCTTCAATTATTGCAGACGAAAAAGCTTCTTGGGAGTTAGAACTTGATGAATGGATTCATGAAACTGATTCATATAGCATGGATATGCTTGCAGATAAAGAAGAGGGCTGGCTTCATCCTAGACAAGTATTACGTGAACTTGAAAAAGCAATGCCTGAAGACGTTATGGTTTCGACTGATATTGGAAATATTAACTCGGTTGCTAATAGCTATCTCCGTTTTGAGAAGCCTCGTAGTTTCTTTGCAGCAATGAGTTTTGGAAATTGTGGTTACGCTTTTCCAACGATTATTGGTGCTAAAGCTGCTGCGCAGCATAGACCTGCTGTTTCTTACGCGGGAGATGGTGCTTGGGCGATGAGTATGGTTGAAACAATGACGTGCGTGCGTCATGATATTCCTGTTACAGCGGTTGTATTTCATAATCGTCATTGGGGCGCTGAAAAGAAAAACCAAGTAGATTTTTATGACAGACGCTTTATAGCTGCTGAGCTTACGGATCAGCATTTTGTAAATATTGCAGAATCAATGGGCGCTGAAGGCATACGTGTGGATAAGCTTGAAGATGTTGGTCCTGCGCTTAAAAAAGCGATTGATATGCAGATGAACGAAAGAAAAACAACAATTATAGAAATTATGTGTTCTAGAGAGTTGGGTGACCCGTTTAGAAAAGACGCACTAAGTAAGCCAGTTAGACATCTAGAAAAGTATAAAGACTTTGGTGAAAAATCACCTCATCGTTAAGTATTAACTATTAATCCTTCAGAGTGGTATATTACCCCGCTCTGAAGGAATTATTATTTAAGTACTATGAGCGAAAAAGCAATAACCCCATCCGATATTCATCAATATTGGTTCTCAGAAAAAAGTAAACAACATTGGTTTTCATCAACCCCTGAAGTAGATAATGAAATCAAGCAGCGCTATGAAAATTTATGGGAGAGCATATCTTCTGGTGGGTTTATGGAGTGGCGTGACACTGCTGAAGGCTCAGTAGCCCTAATAATCATTCTAGACCAGTTTCCTTTGAACATGTTTAGAGGTCAGGCAAAAAGCTTTAAATCCGAAGATATGGCTGTTGAGGTTGCCTTAAATGCAATTAATAATGGTTACGATGAAGAACTAAGTGATGAAAAATTGCTTTTTCTTTTTATGCCCCTTATGCATAGTGAGAATATAGACCATCAAAATTTGCAAGTATATTTATTTCAAAAATATAACTTTAACTTAGAGTTTTCTAAACATCATAGAGATATTGTTAAAAAGTTTGGTCGCTTTCCCCATAGAAATGAAATATTTGGGCGAATGAGCACTATGGAGGAGCTTGACTATCTTCTGTCAGATAATGCTTTTAGAGGTTAGATTTCATAATGATTACAAATAATACACAGGAGTCCATGAATGGAAGATAATAAAATTGAGAATCACGATGGTGAATTCATTGGAACAAGTAAAGAAGAAATATTAGATGGGATTAATACATTTAATATAGATGAAGAGCACTATCATCAGTTTCCTAGGGGACTGTGGAAAGATGTAGATATTATCTTTAGTTGTTTAAAGGCAGAGCACATTATCGATCAGGTCTTTGCATCTGCAGACGAGTCTTTATGGATCAATAGAGAGTTTATTCTTAATGCGTTAGATAAGCAGTGGTATTACCCAAATATTTCAAGACAGTTTAAAGACAACGGGTTTGAATACTTTGACTACATTCATGAGTCTTTAAGAGGTGATAAAAAGATTATCTCTCTTATAGATAAATTAAGAAAACATAGTAAAGAATTTGATGAATAAATATTTCTATCAAAATTATAAGAGCTTGTGATAACAACATACCTTTACTTACAACCAAGCCTTTTCTAACTAAAGTGACACTCGATGCCTCCTAGCAGCAACCAAACTAAGGCTTACGATTTTAAAACCAGAGATATTAAGGTTTTAAAAAAGCTCTTGCCGTATTTACTCAAAATGCGAGCTCGTGTTATTTGGGCTGTTAGTTTTTTAATGTTGGCAAAATTGGCTAATGTTGCGGTTCCCCTTGCGCTAAAAGAGATCGTTGATGGCCTTGATCAGACGAATTTAGTCTTGGTGTTGCCGCTTGGTATGTTGCTAGCTTATGGCCTTTTACGACTGGCAAGTTCACTGTTTAATGAGCTTCGTGATGCCATTTTTGCCAAAGTTCGTTATCACGCGATGAATTTAATTGCACTTGGTGTCTTTAGGCATTTACACACTTTGGATTTATCCTTTCATTTGGATCGTCGCATTGGCGGTATTACCCGTGATATTGATCGAGGCACCCTAAGTGTCTCCACCTTACTCTCTATTTTTGTCTTTAATATCCTGCCTTCATTATTTGAGATATGTTTAGTAATTGGCATTTTATGGCTAAATTACGACCTTCTTTTTGCTGGCGTCTCTTTATTAACTGTGTTGTTTTATGTTACGTTAACATTAGCCATTACCACTTGGCGGATGAAGTATCGCTACCAAATGAACGATATGCAATCCGAGGCTAATACCAATGCGGTCGATAGTTTGATTAATTACGAGACCGTCAAATACTTCAATCAAGAAAAATTTGAAGTCGATCGTTATGGTGATACGATGCAGAACTGGGAAGACCTGGCCACCAAAAGCTTTACTTCTATGACAGCGCTTAATTTTGTCCAAGGCGCGGTGATTGCTATCGGTGTGACCATTGTTTTGATTATGGCAGCACAAGGTGTAGTTGATAAGAGCCTTAGCTTGGGCGACCTTATTATGATTCAAGCACTCCTCTTACAGCTCTTTATTCCACTCGGTGGCTTGGGTATTATTTATCGTCAAATTAAACATAATTTCATCGATATGAACAATATGTTTGACCTATTGGATCGCTCCTCTAAAGTCAACGATGTAGCCAATGCGTCAGAGCTCAAAGTCACTCAAGGCGAGGTTAAATTTAACAACGTCTCTTTTGCTTACGCTGGCAAGCAGGAGGTTCTAAGCAATATTAACTTTGTCCTTAAACCGGGGCAAAAAGTTGCGATTGTTGGTCCTTCTGGTGTGGGTAAATCAACAATTGCTAAGCTGCTCTTTCGTTTTTATGATATTTCTAGCGGCGAGATACGCATTGACCAGCAGGACATTAAACAATTCACCCAAGACTCAGTGCGCGGCGCTATGGGTGTTGTGCCGCAAGACCCAGTGATGTTTAATGAAAGCATTTATTACAATATTGCTTACGGTCGTGCGGGTGCAACCGAAGCCGAAGTTAAACAGGCAGCGAAGCTCAGTTTTATTGACAGCTTTATTGACTCCTTGCCGCAAGGTTATGACACACTGGTTGGTGAGAGAGGCTTAAAACTCTCAGGCGGTGAAAAGCAGCGTCTAGCGATTGCACGAGTGCTGTTAAAAAATCCACCGATATTGATTTTTGATGAGGCCACTTCGGCGCTTGATTCGTATTCGGAGAAAATGGTACAAAAGGCGTTAGCGAGTTTGGCGCATAAGCACACAACGTTGGTGATTGCTCATCGCCTTTCCACCATTGTTGATGCTGATCAAATTATTGTGCTTGGCAATGGCACTATTGCCGAGCAAGGCAAACATCAACAGTTGCTTGATCTCAACGGCCAATATGCGAGACTTTGGCAAATACAAGTCAACAAGCAAACTCAGGAATAGTTTCGGCGGAATGCGCACAATGCTCAATAGTTGATGACTATGCAATATAGTTACCCCTTTTTATGAACCATATAATTTGTATGGTTGTTAAATTTATTAATAGGTATACAATAAATAAATCTCAGTACTATTTTAACTAGTCAAGTTGTATTAGGCTTTGTCTTAAAATTCTTATACTCTTGATTTGATACTTTTTCAAAAATAACCATAGTTAATTTGGCTTCTGAGTTGATTACTTAACTATTGGAGATTAACTATGAATAAGAATAAATTTTTACTAATGTTAATGGCAACTATTCTTGTCTTTACTGGCTCGAATACATTTGCTGCAGAAAAAGTTATAAAGTGGAAGCTTGCAATGACTTGGCCAGATGGCTTACCACCTTTTGCATGGACTGTTGATCGTTTTGCAAAAAATGTAGAAGTAATGAGTGGTGGGCGAATGACAATTCGTGTAGATGATAAAAATAAGCATAAAGCGGCTCTTGGTATTCTAGATATGGTCGAAGCTGGCCAATATGAGATGGGTCATTCAGCATCTTATTACTGGAAAGGTAAAGATATTAATACTATGCCATTTACAACTATGCCTTTCGGTATGACAACAGCTGAGCAAGATGCTTGGTACTATTATGGTGGTGGCGAGGCTCTTGCAAAAGAAGTGTTTGATAAGCATGGAGTCATTCAGCATCAAGGTGGAAGTACAGGCAATCAAATGGGTGGCTGGTTTAGTAAGGAAATCAACTCTGTTGATGACCTAAAAGGCTTGAAGATGCGAATCCCTGGTTTTGCTGGAGAAGTTATGGCTGAACTTGGTGTTGCTGTAACCAATATACCGGCAGGAGAGTTATATACTGCACTAGAGCGTGGAACTATTGATGCACTTGAGTGGGTTGGCCCAGGTATGGATATCAACATGGGCTTTCATAAGATTGCACCTTATTACTATACGGGTTGGCATGAGCCTGCAACGGACTTGCAGTTCTTAATCAACCAAGATGCATGGAATGAACTTCCAGCTGATCTACAGGCTATTGTTGAAGTAGCTATTGTTGATTCTAAGGCACGTATGTATTGGGAAAATTATGCAATGAGTGCAGAAGCTTGGTCTAAGATGGGAACCGATTACCCTAACATTAAAGTTAAGTCATTCCCGCCAGAAGTAATTGCAGAGATGAAGGCTACTAATGCCAGACTCATAGCTGAAACTTCTGCTAAAGACCCAATGTTCAAAAAGATCATGGACTCTCAAGCTGCCTTTATGGCAAAGGCTCGAGCATGGACAAAGATTTCAGATTACTTGTATTTAAAAGATAATCTCGATTAATTTGAATCTTAGGCGTTTTATAATGCCCGCTATGAAAGCGGGCATTTTTTTTATTTTTTAAGGTTATTTATATGCAATGGATTGAATCATTTTGTGATAAATTTGCTAAATACTTAGGGCTGATTATTTCATTTCTACTTATTTTAATGATGATCAATGTTGCCTTTGATACCCTAAACCGCTATATATTGAATTCCAACTCTGTTGCTTTACAGGAGATGGAGTGGCATTTGTTTTCTATCATTATTTTATTGGGGCTCTCTTATTCACTAAATGAAGAAGGACATGTTCGAGTTGATATTTTATATTCAGGTTTTAGTGAAAAAAAGAAAGCGATTGTTAATATGGTTGGTGTAGTTCTCTTTATTCTTCCACTAAGTTTATTAGTAGCTTTCGGCTCGCTTGGATTTGTAGAAAAGTCATTTATATTTATGGAGCAGAGCGGAGACCCAGGAGGACTGCCTTTTCGCTTTATCATTAAAGGGTTAATTCCAACATCATTTGTTATACTAATTATTATGTCAATTGGTTATTTTGCACGGAACTATAATCTCTTAAAGCGACTCAATTCACGCCCAGACTCATGATAGGTTTAATAATGTTTTTTACTGGACTAGGGATGCTATTTATTGGCTTTCCAGTTGCATTTACTTTTGGCGCCGTTGCAGTGTTCTTTGGCCTTGCTGCTGGCATCATTGAAGCTTTTGCTGATGGTGAGCTATTAGTTGATGGAATAGATAATGGTTTAATGATGTTTGCGATGATGCCTCATCGCATATGGAGCATCATGAATAACACCATTTTGATGGCAATTCCTTTATTTATAATGATGGGTTTGATTCTGCAAAAAACTAAGCTAGCTGAACGCTTACTCGAATCAATGGGGTTTTTATTTGGTGAAATTAGAGGTGGATTGGCAATCAGTACTGTGCTGGTTGGGTCTTTATTGGCAGCCTCTACAGGTGTTGTTGGAGCAAGTGTTGTAGCAATGGGAGTAATCTCCTTACCAGTAATGCTTAAATATAACTATTCAAAGCATTTAGCGACTGGAACAATATGCGCAGCTGGAACTTTAGGTCAAATTATTCCACCTTCTATTGTTCTTATAATATTAGGAGATGTCTTTAATGTACCTGTTGGAGACCTCTTTAAAGCAGCACTATTGCCTGGATTGGTTTTGGTTGGAGCTTATGTCATTTATATTTTAATTATTTGTTATATTAAGCCTGAGTTAGCCCCTGCAATTAAGCTTGAAGATAAAAAAGGAGAAAGTAAAAAAAAGCAAATCGTATCAGCATTATTTTCAATTATTCCACCCTTATCACTAATTATTATTGTTTTAGGGTCTATTT
>Ga0308016_10001975_pt1 | contig 9969 bp, 8 predicted proteins | sample Neamet233_FD_203129 | JGI IMG/M metagenome (GOLD analysis project Ga0308016, IMG submission 203129) | Marine microbial communities from water near the shore, Antarctic Ocean - #233 | ecosystem: Environmental > Aquatic > Marine > Unclassified | place: Southern Ocean | collected 2014-07-28
GAAGACGAAATTTATAAATTTTTAGCTAGTAAATATGGAGAATGGATTGTTTACCAACCTACCTTTAGCAAAAATAATTTTTTGTTATGGGCGTTACCATACACAGTATTAATTTTTGGAGGTTTTGTTATTTTTTTTATAGTTCGAAAAACCAAGCATAACAAGGCTAATTGAATGTGTACTTTTTTCGATTTAGGTTGTATTTTTGAAAAATGAAAAAATTAGCCCTATTATTAACAGCAATAATTTTCGTTGCAAACACACATATACTGTATGCTGACAACGATCAGAATGTATCCGATAATAATCTAAATAAAAAAACAACAATAAGAGATAATTTAAAAAGTATATTTATTAAAAATGATAGCAAAGATGTTTCAGCAAAAAAGAATAAAACAACTTTACTAAAAAAAAAAAAGAAAGATGGCATGTTAACAAAATTATTTACAAAAAAAAAAAATGATTTTGGTGATAATGTTTCACTCTACACAGGAACTTTTGATATAATTGACAAAGAAGGTGATGACAAAACTACTTTAATAGGAGCAGAACATAAAAATGAAGATTTATTTCGCAACACTTGGATTGGAAGAATCTCGCCAACAACCGGCGCTTTTTTTACAGGTAAAAACTCAATCTATTTATACACAGGTATCGAAGCAGATTATAATTTAGGACCCATAAATATTTCACCAAGTTTTGCGCCTGGTTACTATGAAGCAGGTGGAGGAAAAAAATTAGGAAGTGTTCTTGAATTTAAATCAGAAATAAAAGTTGGAGTAGATTTGCCTAAAAATGCTAATCTTGGTTTTAGCTATAGTCATATTTCAAATAATGATTGGGGTGATGTTAACCCTGGCACAGATAACCAATCAATAACTTTTTCTAAAAAGTTTTAATTAAAATGTCCATTAAAGATTGCTACAACATCGAAGATTTTAGGAGATTGGCAAAAAAAAAATTACCTTCACCAATTTTTCATTATATTGACGGTGGTGCTGATGATGAAACAACCCTTAAAAGAAACACATCATCATTTGCTGAATGTGATTTGATCCCAAATATATTAGCCAGTGTAGGTGAACCAGATCTTTCTGTTGAAGTTTTTGGTCAGAAAATTGACATGCCCCTATTTTTATCTCCAACTGCCATGCAACGTTTATACCATCACGATGGCGATAAAGCATCTGCTAGAGCAGCAGAAAAATTTGGAACTTTTTACAGTATGTCAACGATGGCAACTTCATCAATTGAGGAAATTTCAAACATTTCAGAAGGACCAAAGTTATTTCAACTTTATATACACAAAGACCAAGCACTTACTGATAATTTAATAGATAGATGTAAAAGCTCCGGGTTCAAGGGTTTGTGTTTAACTGTTGATACAGTTGTTGCGGGTAACAGAGAGAGAGATCACAGAACTGGTTTTACAACACCCCCAAAGCTTACCTTAGAAAGTTTAATGAGTTTTGCTTCTCACCCAACATGGACCATTAACTACTTAACTCATGGAAAATTTGAACTAGCAAATGTTGCCCACTTTACTAAAAAAGGTTCAAGTATAGCAAAGGGTGTAATGGAATATATTAATGAACAATATGATCCAGCTATGAGCTGGAAAGACGCAGAGTATTGTGTCAAGCGTTGGAAGGGTCCATTTGCTTTGAAAGGTTTAATGTCGGTTGAAGATGCAAAGAAAGCGGTTGATATTGGAGCTTCTGCAATAATGCTTTCAAACCACGGTGGCAGACAACTAGATGGTTCGCGCTCACCCTTCGATCAGCTACCTGCAATCGTGGATGCTGTTGGGGGAAAAATTGAAATTATTGTCGACGGTGGAATTAGAAGAGGCACACACGTTTTAAAAGCCCTAGCTATGGGCGCAACAGCATGCAGTTTCGGAAAAGGTTTCTTGTTCGCTTTAAGTGCCGGAGGCCAGAAGGGAGTAGAAATGGTTCTACAAAGAATGAGAGATGAAATTAGAAGAGATATGATTTTAATGGGGTGTAAAAGTATAAAAGATTTAAACCCAAGTAAAATTATTTATAGATAAGAAATCGTGTCAAAGTTTCCTGTATTAAAGAAAGTAAAATCTACTAATATTAGTTAAAAAAAATTTAAATAAATTAAATATGAAATTAGCTAAAAATTTACAAAGATTAGGTACAGAGTCTGCTTTTAGCATAATGGCGGAAGCAAAGAAACTTGAAGCCCAAGGAAAAGAAATAATTCATCTTGGTGTGGGCCAACCTGATTTTAAGACTCCACAACACATTGTAGATGCAGCCAAAAAAGCTTTAGATGATGGGCATCATGGATATGTTTTATCCAATGGTATTTTAGAGTGTAGGCAGGCCGTAACAAGAAAAATTAAAAAACTTTATAATAAAGATATTGATCCAGAGAGAGTTTTAATAATGCCAGGCGGAAAACCTACCATGTTTTATGCAATTTCAATATTTGGTGAAGAAGGAGCTGAAATAATTCATCCCACACCTGGATTTCCAATCTATGAGTCTATGATCAACTATTCAGGCTCAAAAGCAATACCTTATGATTTAACACAAGATAAAGATTTAAAATTTGATCCGGAAAAAATTTTATCTTTAATCACTGATAAAACTAGGTTGTTAATATTGATTAATCCCAACAACCCAACGGGAAGTTTTGTTGAAAAACCGGCGATAGACTTTTTAGCAGAAGGTCTCAAGAAATATCCGCATGTTGCAATTTTAAGTGATGAAATCTATAGCCGTCAAATTTATGACAACAAAGAAATGCCAACATTTTTTAATTATCCCGACTTACAAGATAGATTAATCGTTCTAGATGGATGGAGCAAAGCTTACGCTATGACTGGCTGGAGGATGGGATGGAGTGTTTGGCCGGAAAAATTAATTCCGCACGTAAATAAATTAATCATTAACAGTGTATCTTGTGTTAATGCACCTTCCCAGTTTGCTGGCATAGCTGCTCTAGATGGTTCAGATCAACCTATTGACGATATGATGAAAGAATTTGATAAGAGGCGTAAATTTATTTATGCAGGTTTAAATAATCTACCAGGTATTGAATGCAGTATGCCAGGGGGAGCTTTTTATGCATTTCCTAAAGTAATAGGGACAGGATTGAATGGCTCAGAATTTTCAAAAAAATGTATGCATGAAGCTGGAGTAGCAATTGTTCCAGGCACTGCTTTTGGTAAAACTTCAATTGACTATGTAAGATTTAGTTTTGCGGCTTCGATGGAAAATATCGAAAAAGCCCTCGAAAAGATCAAAAAAATGCTTGGATAAGTAGCGTTGTTTTTTGACCTAGCGCCTTAAAAATTATAGAATTATAAAATGACAAGTCTTCAAATGCCTAAAGTTGATAAATCAATTTTATCTAGTAAAGATAAAATAGCTCTAGACTTGAGTAAAATTTTAAAAATTGAAAATATTCTTTCACATGAAGATGAGGTAAGACCTTACGAAACCGATGCTCTTGCAGCGTATAAACAAAAACCACTTTTAGTCGTTTTACCAGAAACAGTTGAGCAGGTGAGTGAAATTCTCAAGTACTGTAACGAAAATAATATTAAGGTTGTACCAAGAGGTGCTGGCACCGGTTTATCAGGAGGCGCACTTCCTTTAGCCGATTGTGTTTTATTAGGTATGGGAAAATTTAATAAAATATTAGAAATAGATTATCAAAATAAATGTGTTGTTTTACAACCGTGCGTTACTAATTTAGCAATTACACATGCTGTACAGGATAAAAAATTTTATTACGCCCCAGATCCATCAAGTCAAATAGCATGTTCAATTGGCGGAAATGTTGCTGAAAATTCGGGTGGCGTACATTCTTTAAAATATGGCGCAACTACAAATAATTTATTAGGTATTCAAGTTGCTTTAATGGACGGAACTGTCACAAGATTTGGGGGAAAAACCTTAGACTCAGAAGGCTATGACCTACTTGGATTAATGACAGGGTCTGAAGGATTACTTGGAGTAATTACTGAAGTGACAGTAAAAATTCTAAAAAAACCAGAAGTAGTAAAAGCAGCCCTTATAGGTTTTTCAAGTATAGAGGACGCTGGACAGTGCGTATCAGAAATAATTGCAAAAGGAATAATACCAGCAGGTATGGAAATTATGGATAAAGCTTTAACTAAAGCAACAAACGACTATTCAAAAGCAGGTTATCCCATCGACGCGGAAGCTATGATGATTGTTGAACTTGATGGTACGGAGACCGAGGTTTCAGAACTTATTAAAAAAGTTGAAGACATTGCTAAAAAAAATAAATGCTCAAGTATAAAAATTAATAAATCAGAAGAAGAAAGGCTAAAGTTTTGGGCTGGTAGAAAAGCTGCTTTCCCTGCTTGTGGTGATCTAGCCCCAGATTATATGTGTATGGACGGATCAATACCAAGAGGAAAACTTGCGGAAGTTTTAAAAGAAATTCAAAGGCTTTCAAAAAAGTATGAATTACCAGTAGCAAATGCATTTCATGCTGGTGATGGAAATCTTCACCCGTTAATCATGTTTAACGCTAACGATCCTGAACAACTAAGAAAAACTGAGGAGTTTGGTTCAGAAATATTAAAGTATTGCGTTAAAGTGGGAGGAGCACTAACTGGCGAACATGGGGTAGGTATAGAAAAAAGAGAATTAATGTGTGAAGCTTTTAATAATACAGATATAAAACAGCAAATTGACATTAAAATAGCACTCGACCCAAATTCATTACTTAACCCTGGTAAGGTTTATCCTATACTAAGAAAATGTGCAGAAGAAGGAAGGGTCCATGTCCATGGAGGAAAAACAAAATTCCCAGACATTCCAAGATTTTAGCTCATCAGTTTTAAAACCTGATAAAGAAGAAACAATAGCTGAAATTATAAAGTACTGTTATAAAAAAAATATTCCACTTGAAATTTGCGGTTCAGGCTCAAAAAAAAATATTGGAAGAAATTTTCAATCTCAAAAAACAGTAGATCTCTCTAATTATTCAGGCATTATCAAGTATGAACCGGAAGAACTTTATATAAAAGTAAAGTCAGGTACTCCAATTAAAGAAATTAAGGCAGAACTTGAAAAAAATAATCAGCACTTAGCTTTTGAACCAACAGACTTCGGCCCCTTGTTTGAAGGACAAACTAATGAAGGTACCATAGGAGGTGTTCTCTCATGTAATTTTGCTGGCCCTAGAAGATTTAAAGTTGGGAGTGCTAGAGATCATATTTTAGGATTCAAAGGAGTAAATGGAAAAGGTGAGATTATTAAATCTGGAGGAACAGTAGTTAAAAATGTAACAGGATATGATTTAAGCAAAGTCATTACTGGATCATTTGGAACTTTAAGCGTGTTTACTGAAATCTCAATTAAAGTTTTACCCAAACCAGACTTAACTAAAACTCTGGTTGTAAGTAATCCACATTTAAAAAAAGGATTAGAATATCTTTGTGCCGCACTATCTTCATCATGTGATCCGTCAGGTGCAGTATTTTATCCAGAGTTTTTCCAAGATCATTTTACATTTAACGATTTAACAACAAGAGGACCAATCACGGCGATAAGAATAGAGGGATCAAAATTATCTATCGACGAAAGAATCAAACAATTGATTAACGAGCTTGCTGTAGACAGGAAAGAAATATCAATCTTAGATCCTGAACAGTCTAATATTTTCTGGGAAAAAACGAGATCTTTAAATGTCTTTTCAAATTTAAAAAATAACTTACTCAGAATAATTGTGCCTGGAAGTGAAGCATTTGATTTAATCAACAAACTCAAAATTTATAACATAAAGTATTTTATTGACTGGGGAGGAAATCTAGTTTGGCTACAAATGGATCAGTTAAATTCAAACATCTTAAAAGAGGTTAAAACTATAGTAAAAAATTTAGGTGGCTATTTAACAGTGATTAAGGTCAATGAAAGTTTAAAAACATCAATTGATATTTTTACAATCGACGATGTTAAATATAAGATATCTGAAAAGATTAAGAAAAGTTTTGATCCTAAGAGAATTTTAAACCCAGGTAAAATGTATACAGGAATATAATGCAAACAACTTTCTCTACAGAACAATTAAAAAATAAAAACAACAAATCAACAGAAGAAATAGTTCGTAAGTGTGTTCACTGCGGGATGTGTAATGCTACATGTCCAACATATCAAATTCTAGGAGATGAATTAGACGGGCCAAGAGGAAGAATTTACTTAATTAAAGACATGCTTGAAAACAATAAACCAGGTAATGAAAAAATAGCTAAGCATCTTGATAGGTGTTTGTCGTGCTATGGGTGTATGACAACTTGTCCATCCGGTGTTAATTATATGCATTTAATTGATCACGGCAGAAATCATCTGGAAAAAACATTTAAGAGACCAATAATTCAAAGAATTTTTAGAAGTTTTTTATCATTATCTTTACCTAACCCGAAAGTATTTAAAACATTAAGTATATTGGTTAATATCGTGAGACCTTTAAGTTTTATTTTTCCAGAGTTTATTAAAAATGCTATGAAATTAATGCCAGCTAAACTTCCAAAAAAAACTTTAAAAACACAAAAAATATATTCTGTCAGAAAAAAAAAACCAGTAGCTAGAGTCGCTTTGCTTACAGGTTGCGTGCAAAGAGTAGTCTCTCCTGAAATAAACGAATCAACAATTCGTTTGCTCAACAGACACCATGTTGAAGTTATTGTGTTGCCTGAGATAAATTGTTGCGGGTCACTAGATCACCATATGGGAAAAGAAAAAGCAGCTCACAAGTTATTTAAAAAAAACATTAATCTTTGGTATGACGAATATTTAAATAATGGATTAACAGCAATTATTAGTAATACATCTGGCTGTGGCACTACATTAAAAGATTATGGATTTATTTTCAGAGACGATATAGAAATGAAAAAAAAAGCAAAAAAAATTTCAGAATTAACTAAAGATGTCAGCGAATTTTTAGATAAAGATATTAAGCTAAATTTTAAAAAAAATGAAAAGACTTACAAAATAGCTTACCACTCACCTTGTTCAATGCAGCATGGTCAAAATGTTCACCAACAACCCATAAACTTAATTGAAAAGACGGGCAACGAAGTATTAAACATTCCAGAAGGTCATCTATGCTGTGGATCTGCTGGGACCTACAATATTCTTCAACATGAGATTGCTAAGACATTATTAAAAAATAAAGTTAAAAATATTGAAAAGGTTGTGCCAGACTTTATTTCGACAGGAAATATCGGTTGCATGAGTCAAATCTCTAGCGGTACAAATATACCTATTGTTCATACAGTTGAAATTATAGATTGGCTCACAGGCGGGCCAAAGCCCAACAAGTTAAAAAGTTTATGAAGAAAAAAATATTAGTTACAAGAAAACTTCTGATAGAAAATGAAGAAAAGTTAAAAGAGCTTTTTGATGTTAAATTAAACAGTAGAGATGAATTATATACATCAGATAAAATTATAGAATTATCAAAAGATTGTGATGGAATTTTAAGTGCCATTACAGATCAATTTAATAAAGATTTAATAGAAAAACTATCACCTTCAATTAAAATAATTGCAAATTTTGCAGTAGGCTTTGGAAATATTGACGTTAATGCTGCATCTAATAAAAACATTGTTGTTACCAATACGCCTGAAGTTTTAGACGATTCTACTGCTGACATTTCAATACTATTACTTTTAGGAGCATCTAGAAAAGTTTTGGAAGCAAGAAGAGCTGCCGAACTCCAAAATTGGAAGTGGTCTGCAGATTTTATGTTGGGTAAACAAATGTCAAATAAAAGATTAGGTATATTAGGTATGGGCAGAATAGGTAGAGCTGTTGCTAAAAGAGCCAGAGGATTTAATATGGAAATTCATTATCATAATAGAAGTCAACTTTCTAAAGACCTCGAGGAAGGAGCTATTTATCATAAAACAGTTAAAGATTTATTTAATTGTAGTGATTTTTTATCCATTAATTGCCCAGCCACAAAAGAAACAAATAAAATAATCAACAAAGAAACAATATCGTTTCTTCCAGACAATGTCGTTATAGGGAACGCTGCTAGAGGAGATGTCGTGGATGATGAAGCGATGATTGAAGCGCTTAAATCAGAAAAAGTTTTTGCTTTTGGTCTAGATGTCTACAATGGGGAGCCTAAGATTCATCCTGAATATTTAAAACTAAATAATATTTTTTTATTACCTCACTTAGGTAGTGCAACTAAAAGAACCCGTTGGGACATGGCATATAGAGCCACTCAAAATTTAGAAGATTTTTTTAGCAAAGGTGCCGCAAAAGATAAAGTGAATTAATACAACCTATAAATGTATTAGTAAAAATAAGTAAATGAAATCATAATATTTAACCTGTCTTTTGTGGGGTATATAAAAGGTAATTTATAGAGACTCCATCTTTATTTTATGCTTAAATTATTTAACTTAAACATATGCTAACAAAAAAAAAGGGAGACAAAATATGTCTAAAAAAGAAAAAACGTTAAAAGGAATTAAAACTCCTTCAAGACGTAAATTCTTTAAAGTAGCTGCAGCAACAGGTGCAGCAGCGGCAGCTTCAGTTGCAATGCCTAACATTGCATTCGGAGCGCCTATGACTTTAAAGATGCAAGCAGCTTGGCCTTCGGGAGCTAATATATTTTTCGAAATGGCTAGCGATTATGCAAAAATGGTAGGCGACATGTCTGGTGGAGAACTTAAGATCGATCTTCAACCAGTTGGCGCTATTGTAAAAACTTCAGAAATTGGACAAGCAGTAAGTTCTGGCGTAGTTGATATGGGTCACTGGGTGACCGCATATTGGTACGGTAAAAATGCTGCCGCTTCTCTTTTTGGAACTGGACCGTCGTATGGTATGTCATCTCAAGAAGTTATGGGATGGATGGAATACGGTGGAGGTAGAAAACTTTATGATGAAACTCTAGCGAAAGTTGGATTTGATTACGTAGGGTTTTTTCATATGCCTATGCCAGCTCAGCCTTTCGGTTGGTTCAAAAAGAACGTAACCAAAGTATCTGATGTTAAAGGAATGAAATATAGAACAGTTGGTCTTGCGACTAACGTTTTAACAGCTATGGGAATGGTTGTAAGACAACTTCCAGGTGGAGAAATTCAACCAGCGATGAAAACTGGTTTGATCGACGCTGCGGAGTTTAACAACCCAACATCAGACTCACAGTTTGGTATGCAAGATGTTTCTAAGCATTATCACTTAGGAAGCTTTCATCAATCTCAGGAGATGTTCGAAATACCTGTAAACAAAAAAACATATAACAATCTGTCACCTGCTCATCAAGCGATCTTAAAGAATGCTGCTTATGCTGCTAACACTGATAACTATTTCAAAGCGTTAGTAAGATATTCAGCTGATTTAGCTAAGTTGATGAATGAACATAAAGTAAATGTTTATCAAACATCTGACGAAATTTTATCTGAGCAATTAAAAGCTTGGGATAAAGTGATAAGTGATTTTAATAAGAAAGATCCTTTCTTTAAAAAAATCATAGACTCACAAAAAACATACGCCAAGAGAGTAATGAAGTATTTGCTGATGAACCAGCCAAATTACAAATTAGCTTATGAAAATGAGTTCGGCAATATCAATAAAGTTAAAATTTAATTAACTTTAGAAAAAATTAAAAGGGGGCATATACAGCCCCCTTTTTTTATATAGGATTTAATAAAAAACTGAGTTAACTTAAAATTGCTAATGAGAAATTATATACATTTTGCAGATCATTTAAGTACAGCAGTAGGAAAAACCTTTTCATGGTGCATTGTAGTATTAATGCTAGGCACTTGTTACGAGGTAGTAATGGCTTATGCATTTAATGCACCCACACTTTGGAATTTTGATTTTAGCATGCAGATGTATGGAGCAATTTTTATGATGGCTGGAGCTTACACTCTATCCACAGAAGCCCACGTTAGAGGAGATGTTATTTACAGACTGTTCAAACCACGCA
>Ga0308016_10001979_pt1 | contig 9961 bp, 5 predicted proteins | sample Neamet233_FD_203129 | JGI IMG/M metagenome (GOLD analysis project Ga0308016, IMG submission 203129) | Marine microbial communities from water near the shore, Antarctic Ocean - #233 | ecosystem: Environmental > Aquatic > Marine > Unclassified | place: Southern Ocean | collected 2014-07-28
GTGAGGGGTTTATCGTTGAAATGGAAACTCCAGTAGCAGTTCTGGCTGATGAAGAATTGAGTCTATCAGACTCACTTGAAGCGAAAAACGAATCAGGCTCAGGCAACTCCCGCCTTGATCGTCGTATGAAGCGTAAGCAACAGCGCGAGATTACCGATCTGGTGAACTCGATTGACATCTCACTCTCGCCTCTCCCACCCCTTCCCTTAGAATTACCTGAATCTGCTCCTTTGCTGGCTGATTTAGCCTCGATGCCCTTGCCTCCATTACCTCTTGGAAGTTTACCCCCTCTTCCAGGCTTCCCTGCTTTGCCGATAATTGCACCACCTCAGCGTGATGTTGTGTGCCATGAATGTGCAGCAAAATTCACTGTAAAGGACATGACACTCACCCGAGTCGACTGTCCAATTTGTTCAGTGAAAGTAGATTGTTAAGGTGATATTATGTGCGGTATTTTTGCTTACTTAGGCCCTCGTCAAGCTTCAACTGTCTTGGTTGATGGCTTGAGGAGACTCGAATACCGTGGATATGATTCAACAGGTATTGCAGTGAAAGATGGTGTCATTCAAATTCATAAGAAAGTCGGTAAAGTCGGTGAATTGGAAACGATATTGCCAGTTCATGTTCCAGGAAATATCGGTATTGCGCACACTCGATGGGCTACACATGGGATCGTGAATGATTCGAATGCTCACCCACATCAATCTGCAAATGGGAAAGTCGTCATCGTGCATAATGGAATTATAGAAAATACCCGTCAACTTCGTGCTTCACTGACTACTGAAGGTATCGAGTTGCAAAGTGATACAGATTCTGAAGCACTTGCGCACATAATTGAACGTGAACTCAGCGTGGATAATGATCCAGAGAATGCAGTTCGTAGAACCCTCCATCTTGCGCGAGGTACATGGGGCTTGTGTGTTTTATTCCTTGAGCACGATGTGATTGTCTGTGCTCGTAACGGCTCGCCCCTCATCATTGGACAAGGTGATGACGAAATGTTTGTTTCCAGTGACCCACATGCACTTACACCCTATACACATAGAGTTGTATTCCTTGAAGATGGTGAAATAGCGACTCTCACAAGTAATTCCATGAAACTTTCAACCTTGAAGGGCAAAAACTTCGACCCGAGCATTACAGTACTTGAGGAGGATTGGGGTGAATCTGACCTTGGAGAATACCCGCATTTCATGTTGAAGGAGATTTATGAGCAACCAGATGCCTTGCGTCATTGCATCAGCGGACGACTTGACCGAGTTGGCGGTAATGGCCGGCTTGGAGGTTTGAAATTAGATCCTCGAGATTTGGCTAAAATACCTCATGTGCGTCTTTTAGGCTGCGGAACAGCCTACAATGCTGCAGAAATTGGTCAAATGCTGATTGAAAAATTAGCCCGTATTCCCGCAGTGGCACATATTTCCAGTGAATTCAGGCATAATGATCCTGTCATCAATCCTAACGCATTGCATTTTGCAGTTACTCAATCAGGTGAAACTGCCGACACCTTGTCGGCAGTGAAAGAAATACAACTCAAAGGTGGAAGTGTCTTTGGTGTTGTAAATGTCGTTGGTTCATCCATCGCTCGTGAGTGTGGAAAAGGAGTGTATATTCACTCAGGCCCCGAACAAGCCGTAGCATCGACCAAAGCCTTCTCAAACATGGTTGCAGCATTGACCATGTTCGCACTTCAAGTTGGACGTTCTCGTGCAACCAGTAAGGAACAAGGAAAGGAGTTGATTAACGGTCTACAGCAAATTCCACACTTGATTGAAGAGTATCTCGAAAACCAAGGTCCTATTCTCGAAGCGGTGGAAATGATAAAAGACGCAAAATGTGTTCTTTTCCTCGGCCGTGGTATTTCTGCACCAGTAGCAAGAGAAGGTGCGCTCAAACTCATGGAAATTGCATATATTCCATGCTTGGCTTACCCAGCAGGAGAAATGAAACACGGACCGATTGCTCTGTTAGAAGAGGGTAGCCCGGTTATTTTCATCGCTCCGAACGACCACGTTAAGGTGAAAACTATTTCGGCGATTCATGAATGTAAGGCACGAGGTGCACGTATTATTTTGATTCATGAAGAAGGTGATGAAATAGCGGAAGAAGCTGATATCAGTATTTCAATTCCGCCAGTGCATCCTTTACTTTCACCATTGTTGACCGTGATTCCAATGCAATTAATTGCTTATCACACGGCTTTAGCACTTGATTGCAATGTTGACCGTCCGCGTAATCTCGCGAAATCAGTAACGGTTGAGTGAGTTTCACAAGATTGAGAATCGTTGTTCCTCTTCTTTCCAACTAAACGGCTTGTAGCCTAGTCGATGATGGGTATGTCTCATCTTGACAACACCCATCTTTCGAGCGACATCGTCTCCTGAACGTTCCATGACCAGATGAATCACACCATCAGCAAGATAGTCCTCAACACCGTATTCACCGAATTGTTTGTTGTCCTCACCGGTCATCTCACAGATGAAGAATGAGGTAAGTCCAAGCCGGCGAACGGCTTCAAACAGGCGGAAAATTTCATCACGTGGGTTTTCCATCTTTGTGAGCGTAAAGAAAGCGCCGAGAGAATCGAAAACCAGTAATTCAAAGCCAATTGAATCGCGGTATGAAGTGAGTTGTTTGATGAGTTGTCCCATCCAGTCTACACGACTACTCATGCCTTGTTCGTCAAGTTGAACACGCAAATCTGAAAGGTCAATGATTGCAATTCGGTTACTTACTCGCTTATCATCAATGTTCATTCCCATGTTTGACATGTGGGAACGGAGTGAATCCTTGCCTTGTTCGAGGGTGACATAGATTCCGCTTGTTTCACCATAGAGCACTGCATTGTAAAGCATTGAAAAGGTTAGACTCGACTTCATAGCACCCGATGAACCAGCGACAATACAAATGTGGCCCTTAGGGATTCCACCTTGCATATTTTCATCTAATCCCTCAATATGCGTTGGTATTCTTGCTACATCACTCATGCCGGCACCATGTGGGGGGTACACCCTTTGATTCTTCAACCTCACCCTTCTTTTCGATGCGATTTTAAACGCTTAGAGGCAAAAAGGACAAGGCTCTCCTTCGGTTGGAAGTGGCTGAGGGCATCGAGTGAAGGTTTGGCTGGCATCGCAATCACCTCGTCGAGCAGCAATGCTGCAGGCACTTTTCCCAGGTCTGAAATGTGAAGGATTTACCGATGTTGATGAGACTCCTGAGTCTGGTAGTGTCGACTCCCAAGTTTTGTCAATTTGCCAAAAAAAATCAGAAGCGGTTTTGGAAGGGCATGGTTTTGATCTCGTCATTGTCTGTGATACCCTACTTGCCGACCCCGATGATATGGATTCAACACTTGGAAAACCGAATGATACGGTTGAAGCGGCAATGATGTTACACCGGCTTTCTGGAAGACGCCACCAAGTTTGGTCTGCGACAGGAATTCTACTTCAGGGCCAATGGAAGTTTTTTGTTGAGCATGCCATTGTCGAGTTTGCTGAACTTACCGATGAGCAATTGGTGGAGTTGGTTCTCAGTGAATCTTGGAAGGGAAAAGCCGGTGGTTATGATTTGGCGGGGCCAATGGGCAAACACGCCCGCCTCATCGACGGCCATGAATCTACAGTTCTCGGAATTGCAGGAGAAGCAATGGAACTTCTTCGCACTCTTTCACTCGGGCATCAAGGGGAGTAATCCCAATTCATGCCGCCCAACATCGACGACAACATCAGTGCCAGGTAGTAACAGAAGTTTATCTTCTGAATCCAATGCAAATATTCCAACGCCTGCCTCATTACTCATATGTTGAATCTCTCGGCGGCAAACATTCTGATGGGTGTCCATGTGTACCATTGGGCGCAAATCGACAATAATCGAATCTCCTTGAAGTATCCGCTTTGCCATTTCACGAGTAGGAATTCTATTCATCTTATCAGGTGCCACATATCTTAAGGCTCTTCTCGGCAAGGACTTTTTGACTCGAACATGAGCACCGAGGTCGTGAAAAGCTTCTCCTTCAGCAGTGAGTGGGCCAGACCAGTTCGGAGGTAACGGCTTTGGTTGGCTATGTGAGACGCTTTTTTTCTCAAGTTGAATTGGTTGTTTGACAGGTGTTTTCACCTGTGCTTGTTCAGAACTATTTCCCTTGACAACCTGTTGTTGTGGTAGTTTTGAATTCGAAATCTTTGATGCTGGTCGTTCACTTTTCGCCGAGGGTTTTTTCTCATCACTTTGCCCATCTGGGTTAGGTAAACCAAAAAATTGCCACAAACTTGCCATTTTTTCACCGTTCACAAATCGAGATCATCGAGGAATCCTGACATATCTGTACTTGCAGAGGTGCTTGGAGTATTGGTAGTTGCCGGCTGAGTCGCTACATGTTGGCCCATTTGTGCAGCAAGATACTGTTCACCGAAATGTTGCCATTGTTCCATTGTCCATCCAGCAGGTAGTCCCGAAATTGGCAGAGCAGGACCTGTTTGAACAGCCACCGGTTGAATGGGTTGCTGAGCGACAGGCTCAGAGAATGCACTCATGGCAGCCAAAGCATCGGATGCAGAAGTCGCAGGGGCTTGATATGCCTGAGGTTGAGCATATGGGTCAGCAGCAGGCGCAGGTTGAGCATATGGGTCGGCAGCAGGTGCAGGTTGAGCATATGGGTCGGCAGCAGGCGCAGGTTGACCATATGGTTGGGCAGCAGGTGCAGGTTGAGCATAGGGTTGAGCAGCAGGTGCATCCATTGCATATTGAGGTTGGGCAGCTGCCATTGGTGGTTGATGTGAAGGTATATTTACAAACGAGGTGTATTTTTCTTCTTCCTCTTTGTTTTTCCCTCGGGTGAGTAATAAGAATCCTGCGAGAATTATAACGATAATGCCAAGGCTTGCAATAATCGTCGTTGGTACGGATCCAAGAGCAGAACTTACAGTTTCTACAAACCCTTCAGCTGGCTTTTCTGCAACAGTGAGCGTAATAGTCGTACTCGATGATTCACTGTCGTCATCTGTGACAGTGAGAGTGAATGTCCATTGTCCTGGGGCGAGGTTGGTAAGCGTGTATTCTGCTCCACTGTAATCGACTTCACCAGTAAAGTCACCGTCAAGGTTACTGTCAATGAGGTCACTGTCCCAGTCGTATCGCAAAGTGATTTTATCACCTGTAGTTTCACGAGAACTCAATCCTGAAAGCGTGATATTATCGCCTTCCATCAATTCAAATACGTTACTTGAATTGCTAATCGATGCAGATGGAGCGAGGTTTAGAACGCTGACGTTTACCGAGGTCATCGCTTGTGCACCATCATCATCAGTGACGGTGGCTGTAATTTGACGAATGCCTCGAGTTGACCATGATGTGGTTAATTCCAGACCTTTTATTTCACAATCATTGATGAAGTTTTCATCGCTGTTACTATCGACCAATGCATTGGTATCCCAGCAAACTTCAAGGCTCTCAAGGTCAGATGCAGTATCGCCAACTATGGCCGATAATGTGAGATTATCATCTTCAAAAATTGGAACATTTGACCCGAGGCCAGAAATGGTTGGTGCGAGATTAATGATATTCACTAGGGCAGTACGAATTTCTGAGCGTGCCCCATCGTTGTCATAGGCTGAAACTTGAATCGTGTGAAGGCCAGAACTTGACCACGAGATTGCAGCGGTCGAAGACGGCCCTTTGGTCGTCTGCGTCCAATTTGGGTCCATGTCCGAAGGCAACCATTCGATGTTGATGTCATCACGGTCAGACAACGTATCATCACCGACAATTCGTAATAAGGCCACTTGGTCTTCGTCTAAATCCCATACGCCAAAAGAATCTACACTCAAATTGTTACCGCCATACCAGAGTTCAGGATAAGCCAAGGTGGGTGCGATGTTCAATACATTCAAACTTGTAGAGACAGTGGTATTTTCTCCATCATCATCCGTGGCTACTACCGTAATGTCGATGGGTCCCTCACCCATTGGAGTGAAGGTACAAGTCGGTTGAGTCAAACCTTCTTGGCAGTTCAGTCCAGGCCAAGAAATACTTACGTGTTGTCCAGAAGGCGAGATACTGTCAATGTCTCCACTATCTGTAGCATCGATGGTAATTTCGGATTCGACATCGATACTTTCAAGCATGCTTAGGTTCAGATACGGTGCTCGATTGAGGACCGTTACATTGAGTTCAATAATGTCCTCATCAAGTTCTTCATCATAGACGGTCACTTTGACGTACCAGTCACCATCATCACTCCAGTTCCACTGCGTGATACAGCCAGGTGCTTCAAGGACTTCAATCGTTCCAGGTCTCGATAAGAGTTCAAAACGACAATTGACATCTCCACCGTCTTCATCAAAACTTCCAGAAGCGTTGAGGGTAACATTCTCAAAAGTATATTTCCCTTCATCAAAAGTAAAGACTCCAGTAGGTGCTCGTCCGATGAAAATACCAATGCTCGCAGCATTATTGGACCGATTCGCATCTTCAGTGACCAATTCATCAGGGTCGACAGTGAAGGAAAGCGTTTTGTTGCCAATTGGCGTTTCTTCAGGGACCGTCCAGTTGACGGTTATGCGTTGTTCACTGTATGATGAAATTGCAGGAACCGATTCTCGAATACTTGTACCATCGGGGGTAACCACTTCAATTTCAGTTGCTGGTGAAGTCAAGACCCCTCGGTTTTGTGCAGGAATCGAGAATGAAAGCATATCACCAGGTAAGGCTGCGTATCCTATGGCTTGGTTCAAGATTAGGACTTCAGTTCCTCTGGTTCGACTGGCGATGATAGAATCGCTTTGAGCGACCAAATCAATTCCCACAACATTGAGGTCAATGACGACCGTTGCTGCTCCAATCATTTCGGTTACAGGGTCCCAGACAATAACGCCGTTACTTGAGTAGTCGTCGCTTGAAGGAGTCTTGTCCATCCCATCGGTGATATTGAGGGTATATTCGAGCATTCCAGAACCATCGGTTGTAGGGCTAGCTATCAGGTTGGTCGATTCGTAGCGTACTTGCATGTTTTTATTGCCTTGAGGTTGAGCACCCGGTGAGGTCTCATAGGTTACTGAAACGGTTTGTTCAGAATTAGGTAGTGTTGCGAGGAATTGAAGGTCAACATCGATGACAACGTTACGTGCGCCAGGATTTGAAGTGGCTTGAACACCCCATGAATCACTCGGAGTATAGGATTTCAGTAGCCAATCAATGGTGAAACCAGCAGGATTCGTAAGTTGCATCCAAGAATTGTATCGGACCGCAGGACAATACCAATTATATCCCAATCCAACACCCGTTTCATTCCATTCATTGATTTTGTATGAGTCGTCACAGCCACTGTATGAAATTGTATCAACTCCATCGGTTGGAACACCGTTGGCTGTGATTTGCCAACTGCTGTTTTCAGGCCCTTCAGTATCGAATTCAGTAGGGTCGAAATAAGCAGAGGTGCCATTTACTCCTGTTGCCGAATAAAACGGCATGTACCACTGGTCTCCGGTATGAAGCGGGAAATCATTTTGTTCTTTTGGTGGTGAATTATTTTTATCAAATGAGATATCTGCAATATCTTGAGTTAAGACTTCCCAAGGAGATCCAAAAACACAAGGAACAAATTTAACATCGAGGGCAAATTCCGAATTGATGACTGCTAAATCTCTCACTCGAATCAAATCATCTCCGGTATAGTCGATGTCCAGTCGGCCCGAGTTCCCATCGAGAACCGCTCCACATGGGTCGCTGCTTGTTGCACTGTTAAATTCTCCAGAAATCCCCAATGCGTAGGCAAGAGTTTGAGTACCGTTTACTGTGGTGAATAATATGTCATCAACTGTGTAGGCCGTATCTCCAGTGAGTGTGTTAAGAGTAGCAGAAACATTCGCTTGAGCAATCAATTGTGCAACATCGAATTTTGTCTCATAGACCCATTCGTCGCCAATTCTCCATGTCGGTACATCGGTGTCTTTGTCCCAACCCTCTGCAGATTTGATTTCGTATTCTGAAAGTGAAACGGTGTGCTGAGATACCATGCCTGTTAAAGGCGCAGCAAGCATCAAAAAAATCAATCCAACGACGACAGGGCCAAAGCGATTCATAGAACTCCGAGACTGTCCTCCTACTTGAGAGGCTTGACTCTCCGTCCCGTAGGGACGATTAGGGATGCGATGATTGTGCATCCAAATATTGATGGCCATAATGGAGCCATTGCTCTTCAGTCCAACCTTCTGGCAACCCACTTTCAGGTAAAGGTAGACCTTGAGTTTCAGTCGTTTGTAGTACTGAGGTTTCGATTGATTCGGATGCCACTTCAGATTCAGGGACGGTAAATTCTTCGGACCTGTCAATTGAAGATGTAAACATTTGGTCGGAGGGAGGTGCCTTAGGACGGCGTGATTGTGCATCATCGACTAGAGATTGCGATTCGAATACTTGTTCAGACCCTCCCTCTCCTTCGAGCTCGTCTTGCCAAGTGTCTCCATTGGCATTGGCTTTCTTTCGGCGAGTCAATAATGCAAGAATGAACAAGGTCGCCAACAGTAATCCAATCTGTGCCAAAGGATTGGATTCATCACCAATGAGGGTGGCCCCAACCTGTTCGATTGAAGTTCGTTCAGCTGGTGCAACCTCGATGACCATCGTCGATTGGCCCGGACGTTCAGGATTTTCATCCCATGCCATCGCTTTAACACGAACAGTCCCCGCCTTTCGGAACATATGGGTCACGATTGAACCAACTAAATCTGCATCGTTGTCTTTGACTCCATCTCCATTGCTATCAACGGTGATATCCAAGTCCCATACGATGGTTAACCCTTCTAAATCATTGAGTGAATCGATAGTTTGCTCAGCATTGAGGACACAGTCTCGGTAAGCAATGCAATCAACGTTTTTCAATCGTACAATCGGCGGCATATTGAGGACTTCAACGATGAGAACCTCACTTGCTTGTGCTCCATCATCGTCAGTGACGTGATAGATAATGGTATGAGAGCCACTTCTGTTCCAAGAATATTCGAGCAAATCCCCTTGGACATCGCAATCATCATCCGCTCCACCGAGGTCGTCACTGTCTCTTCCTGGGTCGATATCCCAACATTTAACCAATGTGCTAATATCACTTTGAGTATCGGTAGAATTACCTTCAATAGTGATACTTTGACCTTCGGCAATCGGTAAGAGCGAGGCCAAAGGTTCGATGACAGGAGGTATATTTCGAATGTTGATCCATCGTTCCTCAACAAGACTTGCCTCGCCATCTGAATCGCTCACTTCCAAACGAATTGTATGGAGGCCAGCAGTATCCCATTGCATTGGGAAGGTTGAGGTACGTCCAGAATAGGTATACATCAGAGAGGGTTGTTGACCATCAGGCCACCAAGTATGAGTCAGACTTTCTAAGTCATCAACCGAATCAAGAGCTTGTCCTTTGACTACAATCTCTTCATCTTCATCCAATTGCCATATCTGCTGTTCATCACTTTCGATAAACTGATTATTTTTCTGTAAAGCAATGGACGCACTATGTGGTGCAATGTTGGTGAAAAGGATTTCAAATATTGCTGCGGTTGTCTCTGAATCATCATCGGTAGCAACTGCAGTAAATGAGTGCCAACCTTCTGTTGGCGCTGTAGTGGTACAAACGCGGGTATAGTAGCCTTCCTTGCACAACGCATCAGGCCAATGGACATCGACAACACCGGGCCACATTTCTTCTGAATCTGAATCATTGGTAAATGCATAGAGGGTAATTGGATGCTCGACCTTTGCTTCATTGCGAGCGCTCACAATCTTGATTTTAGGGTGTCTGTTTCCAATCGACACCATCATGGTCGCCTTTTGTTCATCACGTTCTTCATCAATGACGGTTACTTCGACGGGGTAATCGCCATCATCAATCCATGTCCAATTGGCCAAGCATGACGATGAAAAGATAGATTGCCATGCCCAATCACGAGAGCCATCATCGTACGGGATA
>Ga0308016_10001983_pt1 | contig 9953 bp, 10 predicted proteins | sample Neamet233_FD_203129 | JGI IMG/M metagenome (GOLD analysis project Ga0308016, IMG submission 203129) | Marine microbial communities from water near the shore, Antarctic Ocean - #233 | ecosystem: Environmental > Aquatic > Marine > Unclassified | place: Southern Ocean | collected 2014-07-28
AGTATCCATTCTCAGCAATAATACAATTACTTAATTCACCATCATCATTATTTTGATTAATTAACCAATCAAAACTTTCCATGATATCAAGAGGCATAGACAATAAAATTTCACCTATTTTGTCGGGATCAGCGTCAAGAAGTGTCCCATATCTGTGGTCAGGAGCTATAGAAATAAAACCATGAGTCGCTAAATTTTCCATTAAAAATGCGGAACCCCATCTAATACTAGGGAATCCATGACTGTAAATGCTAACCGGCCTAGATTCTGAACAATCAGGAGTCGTATCATCTAAAGCAAACCCAGGAAGTACGTTATTGTAGATTACCTTAGAACCAGATTTTTCGATGGCAGGAAACCAAATTTGTAGCGTTATTTCATGCCCTCTTGGAGAGTTAAATGTCAAATCTTTAGTTCCTGCTGTGAATGGACCAGGTTCTAAAAGTGAGGAAAATGGCGTTAAATCGAATGGATCTTCTAAGTCACTAATACCATCGCCGTCATCATCATCGTCGATACCATTTGGTATCCCATCAAAATCTGTATCACGCTGTTCATTGGAATCAAGAGGGTAAATATCATCAATATTATCAGTCCCATCTCCATCTATATCTTCATCTGAGTTATCACCAATACCATCCCCATCTAAATCTGAAGATTCAGATTCATCGAGAGGATGTGAATCATAAATATCAAGAATACCATCATTATCATCATCATCATCACATAAATCTCCAAACTCATCAGCATCATTATTCAACTGGTTGGGATTAAATATCTCAATACAATTATCATCGACATCACTAATATTATCTAAATCAATATCTGATTCACTTATACAACCTGCGATAATATTCAATAGAAAGACTAAGGTAATTATGCATGCACGGGACTGTACACTCATAAACCTCTTATTAGAGGATAGCAAATAAGGCTATGTTTATTCATCACTATATTCAGTTATACGGATTCCTAACTTAGTGTGTCTTGCTGGCCGTTTCATGACTTTTTCGAGTTTTTTATTGAATTCATGGTATAAATCTATTTCGAGAGCTAATGAATGTCCAAGAATCAAAATAAGTAAATCCGCTAATTCTTCAGCCGCTTCTTCATCGGGTTTACCCTTAGTAATAGCAGCTGCAAATTCACCTAATTCTTCAACGGTCAAAGCTATTCTGTAGCCCATATTATGACCATTAGTTTCTGGATTAGCAAAGTCATGTTTAGAATGGAAAGATGCCACCTTATGCATCATCATATTCCAAGATCGATTAGTATCTTCAAAATTATCAAAATTCATCCATTCATCTACACTCAACGGTGACATCAGTTGTAACTCAAGGGGTTAAGGTCATCAAATTAATCCATGAGGAGGTTCATCAGAGTGAGGGAATAATAATGCTAAACCAATTAAACTAGAAGTTAGAAACAATGATAAAGATAAGAAAAATAATCGTAAATGAAGCTCTTCTTTACTTTTTAATTCATCACATTCATCTGAAGTCACATTGGTTTCAATACCCATAAATATTCTATAAACCGGGTCACAACCACTCTTATATTCATTTTTAGATTCATCCCAATTATTCAATGCATCGATTGTTGTTGGGATCATTAATAGAGATACGAAAATTAAAACTATTGCTACCTTGAAACTCATGGGAAATCCTCAATAATCTTCGATTAAGGAGTTAATACATTCTATAACCCTAATTCTTAAACTTGCAGCCATTGAATCAACTTCATTATGATTTATTTCGGCATAACGATTACCAGGAGTTCTTCCGGAAGCCCAATTTGATGAACATGCTAAAGCAACATGAGGAATTTTTAATTCAGAAATTAAACGCTGTTCAGGACCTAGGGTCATACCAACTACATCAGCGCCAAGTTTGACTAAGGCATCGATTTCAGATGGTGTTTCAAATTGAGGACCTATGCATTGAGCTACAATCAGCCCACTCAAAACAGTTGATTGTTTATCAAGTAATATTTTTTCACATAATAAAATCGCTTTTTCATCAAAGATTGAAGTTCGATCTGAATGATTCGCATCATCATCAAAAAAAGTCCATGGGATTTGAGTTAAATCGATGACATCACCTGTGATTCCAATATCTCCGGGTGGGAAATCATTTCTCATAGAGCCTACAGAATTAACACTAAGAATAATCTCAGGGTCGCAACTCAATGCAGCATGAATATTGGCTCTATGTTCAATTATGTGGGGTGGCGTACGATTATCAGATTTAGAATGATGCCGATCTAATACAAATATTTTATTGCCATCTTTATCAATAACTGATAAGGGAACTTGCCCCCATTCAGTATCAATTCTTATATTTGAGAGGCGTGAATTATTATCTTTTTGGTAATCTATTGATAAATTACTCATACCCGTACCACATATCACTACCACACGAGTCATGACCTTCGCCTCTATTAGAGGTTCATCTGCTTATCTAAAGGGAATTACTCATTGAGTCTGTCAATAAGATCCGCTTTTTTACCAGATACTGGTTTCCCTGCAGCCTTGAGTAACTCCTTTAACTCAGGAACTTTCATAGATGAATAGTCTATATTTTCTGACTCATCAGCTTCAACTTCTGATTCTGATTCTGATTCAGATTCGGTATCTTCAGTTGGGTCATCAGTATTATCATCGGATGAGGATTTAGCTGCATCATTTTCTTCTTTCTCTTGTGCATACACTTCATCAAGAGTTGGGCCATCCTCAACTATAACTCCAGCTTGGAGAAGTTGTGTACGACGAATGACGACTGTTCGAACAGGTTGTATTGTAGAAACTGCCTCTTTAATCATTGTTTCAAGAGTGCCATCTAATGTTGATGCTTGTAGTTTGAACCAAGTAGATGTTGCTCCAGTTTTTAGAATAACTTCTCTAGCTAGAGTCCTCATTTGTTGTTTCTGACTTGCCTTGATTCTACCTCTAGAAATCATTAATGGTTTGAAACGAACATAGTAACCATCTTCAGTTATGACATCAATAGTATCATCAATTTTACCACGATCTCTTCTTACTTGTCTTCGCACATGATCTTTCAATAATTCATGACCGACAAATTCGGTAATTGCGTCATTACCTAAAACATCAGTGACTCTGAATACTACTTTAACATGCATCTTTGAGAAGTCGCCGTCTAACTCATTTTGAATAACTTCATAGTGTCTACCAATCAATTGTTCAGGTAGTTCTGCTAGAGTCTCTCCAATTACTCTAAATGACCATGGAGTTCTAGGAGCCCTAATTGTGTACCATCGCTTTGACTTCCACTTATCTTTCTGTTTACGTGCCGCTGCTCTTGCTGATGCTCCTTTTGCCATTTTCAACGACTCCTTATGTACCGGGGGCTGCCCCGTTTGCGAGCCATGCGACTTTCATTCAGTATATGAACAAAACGTAATAAACACAGTTAGAAACTTATTGAAAGCGTCGCATTCAAGACTAGAAGGTCTCAGGAATAGACATGGGTCTACACAGCGTCACATGGAGAGTTAATACCAGTGCATTGGACAATATGGATTTGGTTGAAGAGTCATTGAAATGGATTTCAGGTGAGAATCCCACTATTAGTAAAACCAAGGATAAATCATTCCATGGGGCACAACAATATTCCATAACTGCTCAAACAAAAAAGAAAAAAGAAACTATTAATTCATTGAAGAAATTAGGTAATGAGATATTAATAAAAATCTTAGAGGATGGGATTGAGAACAGAGTAGATGATTCCAAATACTTACATATCAGATTAGAATTAGATAAACTGGTAAGTGGAGAAATTTGTTTGGCTAATAAGAATACTACCTCAGCTACAGTCAAGGGGAGATTTAAGATTGAATCTTACCCAGGAGATTCTGTAATCGAAGTAATATCTAATCTAATTGAAACATTGATAAATGATGCTTGAATCACTAATTATAAACATTCAATATACAAGTATTCTTATGTATCATCTTACACGGCGTAATGTGACCCATGTAGTAACAGATGCTTGTGTTATGCACAAGTACCAAGATTGCGTAGCAGTATGCCCCGTAGAAGCCTTTAGAGAACACGAAACATACCTCGTAATTGATCCTGATGAGTGCATAGATTGTGCTGCTTGTATCCCAGAATGTCCTGTAGGTGCAATATTTGCAGATACTGACTTACCTGATGATCAAGAACATTGGTTAGAAAGAAATGAAAATGAATCTCCCGACCTACCTCTTGCAGAAGGAGAGTCACCTGTTTTAGCAGATTCTTAATTTCAAAATTAGTATTTTATGAACATAGGTTCATCAATGAAAGCCATGACGAATAGTCATGAATGAAAAAATCGACTTCACAAACTTGAGGCATGGAACGTCTTTACTCAAGCGCGGATTTGCAAAAATGCAAGAAGGAGGCGTCATAATGGATGTCGTGACTCCGGAAGAAGCACATATCGCTGAAGATGCTGGAGCAGTATCAGTAATGGCCCTGGAGAGAGTTCCTGCCGATATAAGGGCACAAGGAGGAGTCGCAAGAATGAGTCATCCAGATATGATTACAGAGATTATTGAGACAACAAGTATACCAGTAATGGCTAAGGCAAGAATTGGCCATGATGATGAAGCAAGAGTTCTGCAATCACTTGGAGTAGATATGATTGATGAATCAGAAGTATTAACACCAGCAGACCCATTCTACCATATAGCTAAAAATAATTTCACAATACCATTTGTATGTGGTTGTACAAATTTAGGAGAAGCAATAAGAAGAGTCGCAGAAGGTGCTGCAATGATACGAACCAAAGGTGAAGCAGGAACTGGGAATGTAGTCAGTGCAGTGCAACATGCAAGATTAGTAAAGGAAGAAATTTCACATGCACAGAACACTGATTCAGATGGTCGAGATATGATGGTTGAGGAAATCATGAAAGGTTTCAACAGAATACCACGTGTATCTAAATTTAATTTATCGATAAGTCAAACACCTTTTGGAAGCATTGAAAGTTTGCGAACAGAGGTTTCAACTATCCTCAATGAAGTGGTAGAGCACGGTAGATTACCTGTTGTGACATTTTCAGCAGGAGGGATTGCAACCCCCGCAGATGCTGCTCTAATGATGAATCATGGAATGGATGGAATTTTTGTGGGCTCAGGTATATTCAAAAGTTCAGACCCTAAAAATACAGCTGAAGCGATAGTTCTAGCCACCCATAGGTACCAAGACGCTGACTCAGTTGCTGAAGCTAGTAGAATGATAGGAGAGGCTATGCCAGGCTTAGAAATTGAAACTCTAGATGTACGTATGGAAGAAAGAGGATGGTAAGATTATTTCTTACCACGTGTAGTCCCTAGTTTACGAGGTTGTTTTTTACCTCTAGTTGATTTAATAACTATTGATGATGAATCTCCATTCAATGCACCACCAAGTGTTAATGAACCACTATCTAAAAGTTGAGATGCTAACGAATTTGCCATATCTTCATCTTCACTAGGTTTCTTTAAAGCATCTTTAACTGATTGATTATGATCTTTTATTACTTTCACACGTTCTTCTTCAACTGCTTTCATCTCATCCCTGATTTCATTCACTTGACTAATTAACTCACTCATATTTGCATGGACCTCATTAGCAGATTCCCTACACGTAACATATGCTGCGTGTAGTCTATCGGCTTCCGCGCGTAAGAAGTCCCTTTCAGCAAGCATAGGTTTCACATCTTCCCATATGGCATCAGCTTTCTTATGAAAGTCAATCATTTCTTGGTGAGCATTATCTGCTTCGGATTTCAACAGACGAATTGAACCATCCATATCTCCAAGATCTATGTTAATAAGTTCAAATTCTTCCACTGAAGGCATTAATTCATTTCTTTTCGTAATTAGTACTTTCAACTTTTTCAAAAGTTTATTTTCTGTTTCTAAAATTAAACGACCATCGGTCATCATTGTAGTTTCAATATTCTCTATTTCGTTAATAATTTCAGATAATTGGAAAATTACTGACTTAGACTCTTTAGCGTCACTCCTCTTACCTTTGTTTTGATTTATCAATTCGCGAATTTGTGTTTGTATCTCATCTCTTTTGGCCTTACAAATTTGAGCCTGATCACGAACTTGTTTTTGCTCATCTAATTTTTCTTTGATAGATTCACGAATCTCTTTACTTTGTTCCTGAAGTGCATTTCGAGAATCCGCTGCACGTCGAGCATCCTCATTGAAAGAATTCCTTTGATCCTTCATTCTTCGAAGTTTAGTTTCCATAGCATGCAATCTTGTTCTAAGGTCATCCTCAGGGTTCTGCTGCTCATCAGTCACGAGTCGCCGAGTGAGACACCCTTCTTCAAAGGAACTACTTGATTCATAGACCTAAAAGAGACGTGAAAAATGGCAGTATTGGAGATAAAATCGCTATACCGGCACCCACTAAGAAAATCGCACCTATAGAAAGTCTTAGTTTTGTAAAGAGATCTGCTCTATTTTGTACTGTTAAAACCCTCCCACTTAATAGATTACCATCCTCATCTTCTAACCTTACAGTTACTGTCGCTTCTCCAGTTTCTTCAGGCAGTAAACTTTGCCAAATAATTTTAGTAGACTCAAGAACTAAAGGTAGTTTATGAATAGATGATTCACCTTGAATTCCATTCAATAATTCATTACAAGGATCTACTCTAAGTTTGTATGTACAACCTGAAGGTCTAAAATCAGGTGTTTGAATTTTAAGAATTAGATTAATAGGTTCAGAACTATGATTTAGAACATAAGCAAATAAATTAGCCTGGCCGACGACTAGATTTTCCATATCTACATCAAACCAGATATCATGGTTAAATCCACTATCAAGTTTCATCCTTAGACGATCATGTAGTCTAAAAAAAGATGCACATTGGTCTCGAGCTCTGATGATTAGGCGTTCCCAAGTTTCTTCGCCAAGTTCAGGGTGTCGGAATAATTCATCAATAATATGAGCAGGCATCATAAGTTCTAACTCTGATCTAAAAAAAGATTCATCGATATAACCTGCTCGTCGTAGATGTAATAAATGAAGTAACTTTTCCTGTAATTCTGAAACACTATTCCCTTCATTAACTGAATGTTGAATAGACCTTAAATAATCTGATATTCTTACAGAAAGAAGTGGATCCACATGAGCACTAATTACATCGCTAAAGGGTCTTTTCAAGAGAGCAGGGTGGATGGGAGGAGAAAAGGAATCAAGCATACCCCAAGTCTCACAAGTATTGAATCGAGAATGATTTGAAACCATATAGACACCATGACCTGAAAGTAAGAAACCAGTCGAAAATGCTAAAAGAACAGAATTACCACTGACAAAGTCTGAAAATTGGAGACTAGATATGAGGAAGAGTCCAGAAAGAAACATCAAGAAAGTTGAAGCAATAACTTGTCGAAAAGAACCTTCGATTGTTTCTTTCATTTCTGCATAACCATGAGCACTTTTGAAAGTTAAACCAGTTTTAGTTAATCTTTTTGATTGGAGATTAAATATTCTTCTCGTCAGAGATATTAGTAATAATAATAATGAAAGGAGCCCTAGATCTGCAATTATAAAGAAAAATGCAAGATAATAGAATCCAACTTCAATACTTAGTTCAATAGGAATAACCGGTAAAACATGATTAATCCACCAATCAGGTTGCGTACCAGTAAACGAATTAGCTAAACCGTATAATACCATCACTAATATTGGAATTATCAATACAAACCTCATCCCCCTACTTATGAATAAACGATCTAATTTCACTAAATTACGTTCATACTCTTGAAGCTGAACTATAGTTTTTAGAATGTCACCATCATCATTAATCAGAACTTGGTTAGATATTTTAGAAGGTATATCAGGTGCCTCAGGAATATTAGTCCCTAGATTATCGGCCAAGTCATTAAGAGTGGAGGTTGGAGCATCAATCATAATCTCACCAAAAACTTATTCAATTCTCACTATTATTTTGAAACCTAATTCTCGAGAAAATTGAATTTCGTGACCGTCACAATAATATTTATTAGATTCTTTACGGATTTTAGAACCTATGCTAAGTCCTACACTATCTAATGTTTTTATTGCCACACTACTTGACAAGACCAACTCAATTATCGCATTCATATTCTCTGGTAATGCTGAAATTGGAAGTAAAGTATTACGCCCTGATACCATTAAATTCCTATCTACTAAAGGTATAAGCATACCTTCTTTGTTTCGTTCAGGATAACCAAGCATCCGATCTATTGATGCCTCTAAATCATTATCGATATTATGTTCTAACCTACAAGCAGCGGAGTCTACATCACCTTCATACCTAATCACATCTGATAAGAGAATCCGGAGAAGTTCTTCCCTACGTTTGAGACTGGAGGCATGCTTGAAACCCAATGAAGTTAACCTACAACCCTTGTAAGGGATGTAAGTCAAATATTCTCTACTTGATAATCGTTGGATCATTTCTGTAGTAGATGCTGCACTAACACTCATTAATTCCGCTAATTGAGTTGTTTTAACTATTTCATCAGGTTGATCAAAATGTGCTTCAAAGATTCTTTTCAGATACATTTCTTCAAATTCACTTAATTCTGACATAAAATATACCTCAACCTAATTTTGCTGTGAATTCGGCCCTACAAGCAGGACATCGTGACCTAATAGGCCTCTTATCAAGAGGCACTCTAAGAGTTTGCTCACATTGAGGACAAGATAGAAGGTCGTTTTCAGAATAAGACACTAAGGCTAAATCATTATTTGGCACCTCTGATTCATCAGAGATTAGTGATGAATTATCACTTTTCACTCCTATTGTTTCAGATTGTGAAAATTGCATAGTGCATGCAGGACATTTAACGGTTCCATTATGAGTTGAGGGGATATTCAATCTTTGACTACAACTGGGACAACTGACTTCTTTCTTTTCATCGCTTCTAAACGAACTAACTTTACCTTTATCTGAGAATTTTTTACGACTTAAAGATGAAAGAGTCGAGGGCGTTTTTTGAAATGCAACTCTAAAAACAACTAAGCTAGCCATAACTATAGCTAATCCAGATAATGCCCCATATAATGCAGCATAAATATTGAATGGAAGAGTGAAACTAGTACTGCTTCCTGATTCTATAACTATAGATGTTTGATTAGTAGTAGATAATTTATCCATAGTCCAAATAAATTTTATATCAGTTGTCTGTGAATATTCCCAGGAAGTTATCTCGATAATACCTGAGACATTGTTACCTCCATTAATTGCAGGAATAGAACGTTCAGAAAATACAATATCATCCGCTATACCAACCACCCTTAGTAAACCAGATAATGAACGTTCGTCACCACTATTTTGAAGTGTATAACCTATCGATACTGTGTCACCCATGGAAATAGATTGGGGGAAGATATTAGTGATCATTATTGAAGGTATAATTAATGGGGGGGATAACTCAATGATTATCTCTGCATCTCCGTTAAGAGAAACCCATCCCTCAGCAGAAACTACTAATTTAAGACGACTAGCATCTGGATGAGCAAGATCAAGATTCAAACTTCTGATTCCGGGGTTTAGATCTACATTGAATACCTGGTAGAGGGAATAATCATTCCCTGATTTCATTAAAACAGATACAGTAACACTACGGTTTAATCCAGAACTAAGTGATATGGAAACATCTAGATTCAGACCATCTTGTAATGTCCAAGATATCTGTTCAATATCATTTACAATCTCTTGAGATTCTTGAATTTCTAAATAAGATGTACCATTGAGAGATATATCAACACCTCCGTTAGAACTTAAAATCGCCCATTTAATAGATTGTGAACCAGAGATTAACCGTGTGAAAGATGCGGAGACTTCTCTGCTTGACCCAGGAGATATACTTACCAGGTCACCCAAAGCAATAATACTACCATCATTTTTCATTAATTCTAGCTGTACTGAATTGGTGTTCACACCCTGATT